>Ga0310694_10001031_pt1 | contig 33028 bp, 24 predicted proteins | sample 174DNAGHGhighgp2_FD_203884 | JGI IMG/M metagenome (GOLD analysis project Ga0310694, IMG submission 203884) | Sheep rumen microbial communities from Palmerston North, Manawatu-Wanganui, New Zealand - 1742 DNA GHGhigh gp2 (v2) (version 2) | ecosystem: Host-associated > Mammals > Digestive system... | reverse complement strand
CGATATTACTGATGTACAACGTGGTATGAATGTTGTTATTGATTCTTTAACTGCACCACTTTATCAAATTGCTGAAAATTCTGGTTTCAGTGGTAAAAATATTGTTGAAGAACAATTACAAAAGGAACCAGGTGTTGGTTTTGATGCTAAAACTGGTGTTTGGACTGATATGTATAAATCAGGAATTGTAGATCCAACTAAGGTTACAAGAAGCGCTATTTTAAATGCAGCATCAATTGCTGGTCTATTCTTGACTACTGAAGCTGCTGTTGGTTCTTTAAAAGAAAAAGAATCTAAAGCTAACCAAGAAATGTATTAATAAATTTTAATGTTAATCTAATTAAAAAATGCCATATTAGCATATAAGCTTACTAATATGGCTTTTTTTATCTACAATATATTTGAAAATAAAACTAAAAAGTATACAATATAGGTAGTAAATTATTATTGGAGGCTACAGTGAAAAATCTAATTAAAAAATTTAGCTTAAGAATTTTTATAATATTATTTGCTGTATTCTTTGTATTAGGTTCAGTCTTTCTTTATCTTTTTCTATTTGATAATTTAAATAATAAAAAAAGAAATTATGTTGAAAAAGAAGCAAAAGTTGAACAAATAGTTAATGAATGTGACAAAACAAATGAAATAGTTATTTCTCATTTTTATGTTAGATATGAAATGTATGGTAATGGTCATATAACTGAATTAACTGATTATTCAGGAGTTTTGAACGTAAATGATAAAATAACTATCTATGTTAATCCATTTAAACCTGACGAAATATCAGCAACTAACACTATAGAACCAAATATAATGTTTATTGTATTATTCTCTGTTTTCTATTCATTATCACTTGCTTCATTTGTTTTACTTATAATTAAGCAAAGAACAATTAGAAATGAATTACAGGATAGATATTTAAATCAATAAAAATATTCATTTTATTAATAATAATATAATCAATCCCTATTCGAAAGAATTATAGGGATGATTTATTTTCAGATAAAAATTGTATACAATTTAATTATTGTATATTATAATATTATTGTAGCAGTAAGGAGAATTAATTATGGAAAATAAGAAAATAGAAGAATTAGCAGAATATGCTAGAAATTTAAAATTAAATGGAATGGCAAATTGCTGCCAAGCAGTATTATTAGCATTAGAGGATTATACGAATCTAGATATTGAAACACTAAAGAGTATTGGCTCAGGATTTATGGCTGGTATGGGAAATATGGAAGCAACCTGTGGTGCACTAATTGGTGCAAATATAGCACTTGGATTAATGAAGGAAGGTAATGGTACTATTAAATCTTCTAGAACATTAATAGAAGAATTTAAAGCAACCTGTGGTGCAACTAAATGTAAGGATTTGAAAACTATTACAAATGGTAAACCATTATGTCCATGTGATTTATGTGTTAAAAACGCAGTATTAATTTTTGGTAAGATTAATGGATTAGAATAATTAGAATTATGGGGCTGTGAAAAAACCTAAGTTTTGAAAAAAACTAGATTTTAGGGGTTCTTACGCTTGATAGGGTATTATACTAAAGTAACGCAAAAACAAATCTATTAGGAATATACCACATTATATAAACAAACGAAGGAGTGAAAATGGCTTAACTAGGCCAAAATTCACTCCTTTTTGCTCGTCAACTGTCGAAAGCTTGACATTATATGTGAGTTATATTTTAATTTACAAGTATTATTGTTGTATTAAATAATTATAGCTCTGTACCCAATTTTGCGTAAGAACCAAAAGCGGTTCTTACGCTTGATAGGGTATAGAACCAGAAAAGCATTTACTATAGGCTTTTTAATTTTTAAGTTGCTAACTCCATTTTTTTGACCATATTAATAGTAAACCTAAGCATATTAATTGACTATGCTAATTAAATTATAGTAAAATGTGAATATAGGTTTACGATATAAAATTAATAATGAAAGGAATGTTTTTATGGATTATTGTAAATATATTAACGAAATAGTAATAAGCACAATTGGTAGAAAAGGTAAGATTGTTGATGTATATAAACCTCAAATAAATAATAATTATTACATAAGAGTTGAATATATTGACTCAAATGAAATTGCAGAATATCAGCCTATTGCTTTTGAAAATGGCTTTCTAAAATTTGAAAAACCTGAAATACAAAAATTAGTAGATGGTGAAATTGAGCAGAAAAGAATAGAGGCAGAAAAAAATGCTATAGAAAATGCAAAACAAGCTGAATTATATAGGATTGGTAAACAAGAATTAGAATTAAAAGAAAAAATTAAACTAAGGCAAGGAAAAAATGAAAATAAAAGGAATATTGCTTATAAGGCAACATATTGCGATGGCAATGGTTCTTGGTTTAGAAAACCATGTTCAAAGAAATGCATAGAAAATAATATTAGAGAAAATAGATCATGGTGTTCTAGATCACTTTGCAAAGATTTTCTAGATGGAAAAGCTACAAGTTCTGATATTAATAACAAATGGGCTACAACCCAAGATTTATGTTACGAATCAAGAATTTTAGAAGATTTTTCTGTTTCAGCTGGTTTAGATGAAGAAACTAATAATCCAAGAAAATTTGTAAAATTAGAACGAGAGAGATTAGTAGTATTGACCACAGTAGAACCTAAAAATAGAGGAAATGAAAGAATAATATTTGGAGCATTTTTAGTTGAAAGAATTATTTCAGATGAATTCGGTGCAGATAAAGCTATATCTCAAGAAGGTTATAGAATTGAGCTTAATATAAATGAAGCAAGAAAAATGAAATTCTGGGATTATTATGAAAATGCTAATAACCCTGATTCAGAACAATGGGGCTCTGGATTAATTAGATACTTATCTGATGATTTAAGTGCCAAAATTCTATATGATATGGTTGAAATTATTAAGAAAAGAAAGAATTCAACCGATACAGCAAATGCTACTGATTTTCTAAATAAATATTTAAGAATAATTGGTAGAACTGTTGATGAAATAAAATAATAATTAAAATATAATAGTTAAGAAAGGAAATGAAATATTTTGAATTACGAATTTACAAATAAAAATGAATTAATTACATATTATGAAGGGTTAGATAGCATTGAAAAGAATGCTTTTATAAATGAAATTAAAAACGATATAAGAAATATTAGTATCAGGTTTAATGTCTTTAAAAAAATGATATTTTTGTTGCTTAATAACGACACAGATCCTCAATATGTAATTTTAAAGTCAGGAGATTTCGCAGAAGAGGCATTGAATTTAGTTGCCCCATATGATTCATTTACTGAAAGGCCTTATTTCATGACAGATGAAGTAATCAATTTAATAAAATCTGAATATATAAATATTTACGAAGATGAAGAAAATTATTCCGCAAATGAAATTGTTGATATAGCTAATGATCTTTTAGAATTAGTATATAAAACAATGTATTATTTTTCTACAATATATTCAGTTTCTTATACATTTTCTGAGCCTTCATGTATGAGAAGTCCAGATTCTAATGTTCCAGAATACATTTCACATATATATCATAGTGGTGTAAATGACCGCAGAAAACTATTAAATAAATATAAAAGAATACTATTAAATATAGATAAAACATTTGAATCAGAATGGGATAAAAATAAAAAGAATTTCCCATGTAAATTAGAATAAATGATTAAATAAATTTGGGAGTTGTCAACTCCCATTTTTTAACCTAAATTAATAATAAGAAGGAGTGGTAAAATGTTTGATGATGTATTAAGTGAATTAGAATGTGGTGATTATGTAACAGTTCACACAAATAATAAAGAATTAAAAAATAAAATAAAAGAATTAGAAGCTAACAAAACTGGTGGAAATGCTGGAGTAGGGAAATTCACTTTTATATGCGAAAATATAAAAGTAGATAGAGAAGATAAATATCAATTCTATGTTCGATTTATTGATAATAAATGTAACAATAAAATAGAAGAATATGATTCATATGTACATACAAATGATTATGAAACTGCAGTATTAGATTTAATAAATTCTATGTATACTAATGGCTATGTTAAATTATGTGCTTCAGATGTAAGATATATTTTAGATAATAAATCATTTAATCATTATAAATATATAATTAATGAACCAGTAACTCCTAAACTAATAAACAATATATTAGATAATATAAGTACTAATAATAAAAAATGTATATTAATTTGCTACGGAAATGATGAAGTAGCCAAGATGGAATATAATATAACCTGTGAAGTATTAAAAACAAGAATAAATGAACCATGGCTTCTTTCATATATAACAAATGATAATAAATCATATGATAGACATTTATCATTATATTTAGAAAAATAATATAAATACTAATTAGTAGTTGTCATTTTAATAATAATGCCCATATTAATATTGTAGGTTAATAGTAAGTATTAAACATTTTGACTATTTTGTTATTTGTTTTTTCCTCCTTTCCTATTTCGATACATTATATACTTACTATTAACAAATAATAAAAATAAGGAGATTATTAATATGGACTATTTAATTGAAGAAATAAAATGTGGTATCACTGATGGCGGTTTTGGTTGTGGACCTATTAGTGGTAATGTTGTTACAACTATAAAATATAAAGATGGTAATAAATCATCATATCTTAGCTTAATTGAAATCTCAGGTATACCTGAATTTCATTTATCAGATAATGATATTTATGATGATCTAATAAAAGAAGAATTCACTGATGAATATCAAGAATTATTAGATAATACTTATATTAACGAATTTAATGGTATTGAACTAGGTGAATATAGTGAATTATTTAATAGTTTATCTAATGCTAAAGAATTAGATGCTAAATTAATTAGATTAATTATTTTAATCACAAGATGTGAGTTATCTTATTTAGATAATTTAATTAATCAATATAAGCATTCTTATTTATCTTATTTAGATATTCCCAAAACAGATATAGAAGAAGATTATAGCTAAAATGGAGGTATTTATGAACGATTACGATAAAACAGTAAGAGCTGAAGTAATTGAAGATGACTTTAAAACTAAAGATTTCCAAATTGTAAATTACGATGGAGTAAATTTTAGTGGTGCTATATATGGAAATACTTTATTCCAAAGCTATTTCAATGGAGATACATATGAAAGAATATATGATACAGCTGATGATAAAGTAACAAAGGTAACCATTAAATTTCACGAAAAGGAATCTAATATTACATGCTATGTAGAAAAAGATTCAGATGGAAATATAGTATATAAAAAGGATAATTCAATCAATACCACTATAATTACTAAAACTGAATATGAAGAATTTGCTAATAAATTTATTAGTAAAAATAATTACTCAATCCTTGATCTAATAAAGAATATGGGATTAGATAAATAAGCTGCACTTAAATGTGCAGTTTTTTATTAAATTAATGCATTAAAAAGCCAGAGATTTTGTTTTCAATCTCTGGCTTTATTTATCTTCTAATTATATTATTAATATCATTTTGTAATAATACTTTTTTATCCTTTAATTCATTAGCTAGCTTATCTAATTTATCTTTATTATCTATTAGAATAGCTTTAGCTTTATTATAATATTCTTTTAGCTTTAAAGTCATCCAGCTTTCACCTTTAACCTTATATGCTTCTGAAAAGCCTCTACCAAATTTACTAAAATCATTTGCATAATAATCGTTATAGATTCTACTTAATATGTTAGATGCTCTCTCTAAGTCAGATGCTGCACCAACATCTAGTCTGTTAAACTGTAGCTCAGTTGCAGCCTTACCTGCAAGTAATGCTATTATTCTATTTTCCATATAACCAATGTTATACCAATAATTTTCATTTCTAGTAGAAGATGTTAAACCACCTTTATTACTAAAATAATTTTCAATAGTTAATAAATTAACACTATGTGGCTCTAATACCTCTAATACAAGCGCGTGACCTGCTTCATGATATGATACAACCTCTAGTCTCTCTAAAGGTATTTCTTCCTCATTATAAGGCTCATTATAAATGATTCTTAAGCATGCCTTAATAATATCTTGTTTTCTAATAATTTCATTATTATCATACCCTGCATATAAGCCAGCCTCATTAATAATAGTTTCAAGTAATGCACAAGAACCACCATCTAATATTTTAGCTATCTCTTCATAATCGATATCCTTAGCTACCTTTTTATCTCTAAGGTAATGCTCGATTATCTTTACTGCGTCCTTTAGGGTAGGCTCTTCAATGCGAATTTTAGTATCGAATCTACCAGCTCTTAGTAAAGAATCTGGCATATCATCTAATGAATTTGCCGTAGCAACAAAATAGATATCCTTATCCTTACAATCATCGATTAATGATTGTACAACTATAAATTCATCTGAGTTTCTATGATTATCATCATTATTAGAAAATTTATCAATATCATCTAATAGTATTACTGCAGGCTGATTATCAATAGCTTCTCTAATTTTATTATTGATAAATTCAACAAATTTACCATCTGGCATATCTTTTCTAATAATATATCTATTTCTATTTAATGCATTAATAAACGCATTAGCAAATAAGGTTTTACCCACGCCAGGCACACCATGTAATAGTAGATTCTTAGGTATTTTAACACCTAATCTTTCATATTTATCTCTATTATTTATACAATCTATAATTCTATTTAATTCATTTTTAATATGATTATAGCCTATGATATTATTAAAATTATCCATAATGATTTCTCCTTTAATTAATATAGTGAATACTCTATAACCATACTTCAAGTATCCATTAAGTTTTTTAATTTTAATACTTTATTTATTTGATCATCAAAGTTATATTTTTAAAATCTGAAAAAAATCCATATCTTAAACAATAAACGATAATCTAGAACCTTAATAAATAACCTATAAGCCCTTAACCTTAAACCAATAACATTACATAGTCCAATTAATTAAAATTATTTATAAAAGCATTAAAATTATGGAAAATAATTATACCTCAACAGAATTATTTAAATTAGCCTTATCAATTGCTATCTGAAGCTTATTTTTGATTTCCTTTAATCTATAATATTCTTCCTTGACAGCAGCTGAATCAAAGCATAGAAGCTTATATTCACTTTTACCATAATTAGAAGTTCTAGCCTTTTTTGGCATTGCAGCTAATCTTTCAAGTCTAGTAATAATATTAGATAGCTGTGCTAAATAAATTAAGCATTCAAAAATAGACATAGAAAATTCAGGAACAATAGTAGTAGCGTTAGCTAAATTAATTGCTTGCTTAATATGTCTTTGTCTTTCATATAAGCTAAATAATTTATCAGTTGTGTTATTAACATCATAAGGAATCATTTCATATTCCTCACCTAATACATAAGATACTGTAATGGAATCTCTTTCCATTAATAATAAGTCATTGATTTGTTCTTTAATTAAATCAAGTTCTTTCATTAATTCTGCATTACTTTTTTTCATTTTTCATTCACCTCACTAATTAATATAGCTACAAAAAAATAAATCGCTAATAAAAACTAAAAAAATATTTTTTCTTGGTTTTTTAGATATTTGCATTATATTAAAAGTGTAGGTGTAAAAGCTTAAATTAAATATTTATTAATTTTGAAATCGTATTTACATGTTATATCTAAAATTGGTATAATATTCTTATCAAAGTGATATTAGAAAATTTAAATAATAAAAGTGAGGTAGCATTTATGATATTTGAATATCCAACTATAGATATAATAACTAATGAATTAAAATTAAAAGATAATTTATTTAATCAAAATAATCTTAACGAAATATTTTCCTATCAAAAATCTAAAAAGCTTAAGGATAGTTGTATTTGCCTTGAAAAATCTGATCTTCAATTTCCTTTAAAAGGAAATGATTTATGGGGATTAGATCTTCCTGTTAGAATCAGTAATGGTAATTTTAATAAAACAATTGTATTTTTAGGTCAAGATCCGTTAAGAAAAAGTGAAGATTATCCAGAAATTAAAAATAAAATTGTTGTAAGTTTACCTTTTGCAGTTAATTGTGAACAAAAATTTAAAAAAGAAATTCAATACCTTATAGAATATATATGTGATCGTGGTGATTCGATATATTTTACTGATATATTTAAAATATATACAGGAGAAAACTTAAATACTAAGAAGTATAAAGATATTAAAAATATTAATGTTTCAATAATAAAAAAAGAATTAGATATGATAAAACCTGATGTTATTATCGCAAGCGGCAAAGTAGCACAAGAATTTATTAAAAATGAAAATATTAATAATTGTAAAATTATTGAAATTCCACATTATACCGCCGCAGCTCGTAATACAAAAAAATCATTTGAAGAATTACCAGGATTTAACACAAAGTCTAATGAGAAATATAATATTAAGAAATTTGAATATTTGAAAAATCTTATAGATAATAATATTTAATTATGAACAAAGTTAGAGGCAATTTGCCTCTTTTTTTTGCTTTTATAAATATTTGCACTATATTAAAAGTGTAGGTGTAAAAGCTTAAATTAAATATTTATTAATTTTGAAATCGTATTTACATGTTATATCTAAAATTGGTATAATATTCTTATCAAAGTGATATTAGAAAATTTAAGAAATATAAAAAAAGGTATTATTAATAATACCTAAGCTATATGGAGGGGAAAAATATGGTAAAAACAAAATGCGTATGTAATTCATTTTATGCAACAGATGACAAAGGAATAGAAAAATTTATTAATGAATATTTGGATAAATATGAAGTAGTTGATGTAAATCAAATTGCTTATATAGCAAATAATCCTTATATTAATGTAACTATTATTTATAAAGAAGATGTATTTGAAAATAATGATAAAGAGCAATTAAAAGAAATTATTAAATTAGATCATATTTCAATTAATGTAGCTCAAAACGCATTAAATATTGGATTTAATAGGGCATCTATTTTAATCAATATATTAGAGGATAATAAAATCATTTCTGATAAAAAAGATGGAAGAAAGCTATTAATGAATATCGATGATGCAAATAAATTAATTGATTCTTTATATCTAAATAAAAAGTAAGGAGATATGGAAATGAAAATGAAAATTAGAATTGGTACATATCCACAAACGCGTGTTGGAGATAAAGAATTAATTGAAAAACTAAATAGTATTAAAGAAAAAGATGAAAATGGCTATGTATTTTATGAAGGTAATTATTATTTAAAGGAATATGTTGAAGGAACTGATGCTCTATGTAATTTTATAGATGATAATGAACCAACATATAGTGATGGTACACCTATTGTCCTTGGTAAAGATGAATGGTTTAAAGTAGAGCCTGTAGAATTTAGATTGATTAGTTTGTATAATGATTCGAATACATATCTTGTTTCCGATAAAATATTAGAGGGTAGAATTTTTCAAGAATATAATGAAGATTATATTTACGATGAAGACGCATATAATGCTTTAAATATATTAGGTTGGCTAAATGATATTCCATATAAACGCTTTATAGATAATAATAAAAAGTTAAAAGAAGGTCTATTTAATCAAACTCTACGTGAAAAAGATTTTAAATTAATGATTCCAAGAGTAAATAAATTATCAGAAGAAGAAAAAAAACCACATCTTATGACAGATTATGCTAAGATTCATTGTGGTTGGTATGACATAGAAAGTAATTGTGGACAAATATTAACAACAGGCGTATCTTCTCAAATAGGATCAGATGAACCAGTTTGTACTATTGGTGCTGATGGTGAAGAAATTATGAGTGAACCAGATTTCCCTCTGGGAATAGTATTTAAAATCTGTTTTTCATCAACAATTGAAGATGTAATTGCTAATATTGTTACTAAAGAATACGAAAAAGAAGTAGTATTAGCAGCAGTTACAAATGATGGATATGCATTGGGATATGCGAGTAAAGAATTACAAAATGATAGAGAAATAGTATTAGCAGCATTAAAAAATGATGGTGAAGCATTACAATATGCAAGTGAAGAATTAAAAAACGATAGAGAAATAGTGTTAGAAGCAGTAAAAAATACTGGTAGAGCATTGAAATATGCCAATACAGAATTTCGAAATGATAAGGAAGTAGTATTAACAGCAGTAAAAAATAATGGATATTCATTGGGATTTGCAAGTGAAGAATTACGAAATGATAAAGAAATAGTATTGGCAGCGGTAACAGTAGAAGGTGACGCATTAGATTTTGCAAGTGAAGAATTACGAAACGATAAAGAAATAGTATTGACTGCAGTAACAACTTTTGGAAGTATGTTGCATTATGCAAGTGAAGAATTACAAAATGATAAGGAAGTAGTATTAACAGCAGTAAAAAATAATGGATATTCATTGGGATTTGCAAGTGAAGAATTACGAAATGATAAAGAAATAGTATTGGCAGCGGTAACAGTAGAAGGTGACGCATTACAATTTGCAAGTGACGAATTACGAAATGATAAGGAAGTAGTATTAACTGCTGTAAAAAATGATATATATGCATTGGAATATGTTGGCGAAGAATTGCTCGATGATAGAGAAATAATTTTAACAGCAATGACATATCATTGTAATGTAAATGAAGATGAAATAAAAGAATTAAAAAACGATAAGAAATTCGTACTTGAAACAGTAAAAAAAGTTGGCAGAGCACTGGCATATGCAAGCGAAGAATTACAAAATGATAAAGAAGTGGTATTAGCAGCAGTAAAAAATGATGGATTTGCATTTAAATACGCAAGCGAAGAATTAAAAAACGATAAAGAATTCGTCCTTGAAGCAATGGCATGTAATGGAAATTCATTGAGATATGCAAGTGAAGAATTACTAAATGATAAAGAGGTTGTACTTGCAGCAACACATTATTATAAATTTAAATTTAAATATGTTAGTGAAGAATTGAAATGTGATAAAGAAGTGGTATTAGCAGCAGTAAAAAATGATGGATTTGCATTAAAATATGCGAGCAAAGAGTTGCAAAATGATAGAGAAGTATTATTAGCTGCATTAGTATCTTTTGGTATAACACTGGAATATATAAGGATGAATGTATACGATGCGGAAGATGAATATTCAAGAGAAGAATTACAAGATGAAATGGAAAAATTTATTATAGATGCAATAAATTTATTGCAAAATGCAGATGTAGAAATACTATTTAATAAAGAATTTGTGCTTACAGCAGTAGAAAAAAATGGAAATGCATTGGCATTTGCAAGCGACGAATTAAAAAATGATAAAGAAGTTGTCTTAGCAGCAGTGACAAATAATGGCTTTTTATTACAATATGCAAGCGACGAATTAAAAAACGATAAAGAAGTGGTATTAGCAGCAGTAACAAACTATGAATATGCCTTGAAATATGCAAGTGAAGAAGCAAAAAACAATAGAAAAATAGTATTAGCAGCAGTAAAAAATAATGGCTTTTTATTACAATATGCAAGCGACGAATTAAAAAACGATAAAGAAGTAGTATTAACAGCAGTTGAAAATGCTAGTGCTGCATTACAGTTTGCAACTAATGAATTAAAAAACGATATGAAATTTGTCCTTGAAACAGTAAAAAATGATGCTGGAACATTAAAATATGTAAGTGAAGAATTAAAAAATGATAGAAAATTTATCCTTGAGGCAGTAAAAAATAATGGTAGAGCACTGGCATATGCAAGCGACGAATTAAAAAATGATAAGGAAGTAGTATTAACAGCAGTGACAAATAATGGCTTTTTATTACAATATGCAAGCGACGAATTAAAAAACGATAAAGAATTCGTCCTTGAAACAGTAAAAAATGATGCTAGAACATTAAAATATGTAAGTGAAGAATTAAAAAATGATAGAAAGTTTATCCTTGAGGCAGTAAAAAATAATGGTAGAGCACTGGAATATGCAAGCGACGAATTGCGTGACGATAGAGAAATGGTAGAAATAGCAATTAATAGTGCTCCAAATAGTTTAAAATATTGTTCAAAAGAGTTTATTGATTCAAATGACGATTTAGTTGAAAAAATCCTTAAATTAACAGATGCTTTTTATATAATTGATTCCTTACCAGATAAATATTTTAGAGTAAAAAAATATGCAATGAAAATTGCAGGAACTGATTTTACTTTCGATAAATTATCGGATGAATTGAAAAAAGATCCTGATATTAGAAAAGCATGGAATATAAATGATGATAATCTCAGATATATTTATTATTGGTATTATGGTTTTTATACTAAAAAAGAACAAAAAGCAATAATAGAAGCACTGGAAAACAAAGATTATGATAGTTTTGTGAAAATATATGAGAACAATGATAGAGGTTTACCTGCGACTATTACTGTTTATGCTGATACTGGATATGATAGCATTTTTTTAGGTGAAATTGATATTTCAAAAGAAAATTTCTTGAAAATTACTGATAATGAATCTGAAGCTGGATAATATGATTTTATAAATCCTGATATTGAGAAAAGTCTTTCATAATTCATGTGATTTAATAAAAATAAATAAAAGTAATATTTGACAAAATTGCAAAAAAGTAGGTATAATAAATTAAGTGGTTAGAATTTCTTAAATGAAAACTTCAGCAAGCATGCTCCTGTTGCTTTTATACCATGTAGGAGAATTTGTTTTTGCATAGTAACCACTTTTTTTGTTGCCAGAAAGTGAGTAACAAAAAATGATAGATACAAAGCTAATTTCTAAATATTTAGAAAATGAAGATAAATATGTTTTTCCATTTGAGATAAAGGAAAAACAAAAAACAAGAAAAATAATTACATATAATAATGATTTTAACTATGGAATAAAATTAAGAAGCATTCATGAAAGAATAAGAGATGAATTTGATGATAATTTTTGTGAAAGAAACAAAAATTCTTTCGCATATCATAAGGGTATAAGATGCTTAGATGCAATTGATGATCATCTAAAATCAAATCACTTTATTAAGCTTGATATCCATCATTTCTTTGAAAGTATCACTCTTGATTTATTTTTAAATATCTATGGTTCAAGATTTAATAATAAATGGAAGGAAATATTAAGTGGATGCTTTTACAAGGGTAGCTTAAGCATTGGCTTTGTTACTTCCCCAATACTAAGTGATTATTTTATGTCTGATTTTGATAAGGCAATCGAAGAATATATTAGTAATAATCCTAAGCTACATTATTCTAGATATTCTGATGATATGCTTTTATCGAGTGAAGATAATATAGAAGAATTAAATAAGCTTTTTGATTTTGTTAAAACTAAATTAGAAGAAATGGGATTAGAATTAAATGAAAAGAAGCTAAAAAGAGTTTCTATATCAAAAGAAAAGAATAATTCAATTTCATTTTTAGGCTTAAATATATCTAAATTAGATGATATTAATAATAAGGTTACTATATCAAAAGGATATATTTTATTCTTATTATTCTTAATCGAAAAGAATTCAAAATATAATGGCAAATGTAGAGAATTAGTTAACGAAATTAATTCTAGAGTAGCATATTTATATTATAATTCTTTAATTTCTTATCAAAGATTCCAAAAGAAATATAAAAATATCTATGGTGTAGAATATGAATTTATTCCTCATAAGCCAAATGATAGAAATAAACCAAATAAAACAAGCGAAATTGCTGATTTTGACGAATATACAGGTATATTTGAATTCAATATCCATACTAAGGCTATAAACAATAATAACGCCCAAATTATTTCATCTGATTGCATAGAAATAGTTAAATACTTAGGTAAGGATGAAGAGGTTATTATACCTTCATTCGTAGAAAGTATTGGTAAAGAGGCATTTAGAGGTAGTAATATTAAAAAGATTACATTATCTAATTCCTTAAAAGCAATTGGAGATAGTGCCTTTTTCAATTGTAATAGCTTAGAAGAAATAGTATTAACTGATAATATTTCTTATATTGGTGAATCTTGTTTTGAAGGAACAAAGATTAAAAATATTATTATTCCTAAAAAGGTATTAATATTATCTAAAAGAGCTTTTGCTAATACTGCATTAGAAAAAGTAGAATTAAATAACGTAAAAATAATAAAAGAAGAAGCTTTTATAGGCTGTAAAGAATTAGAAGAAATAACTTTACCTACATCTATTACAAAGCTAGAAAAGGCTACTTTTAAGTACTGTGAGAAGTTAAAATCAGTAACTATTTTAGGTGACTTATATGATTTACCTGAATCTACATTTGAATTAGATTATTTCTTATCTAATATAAAATTAAATGATTCTTTATTAACAATAGGCTCTAAAGCATTTTATTTATGCATAGGATTAAAAGAAATATATATTCCTAAAAATGTTATTAATATCGAAGCAAGTGCCTTTGGTGGCTGTAAGAATTTAGTATCATTTGATATTGATAATGAAAATAGAGTATATGATTCAAGAGATAATAGTCATGCTTTAATTGAAACAAATACTAATAAACTATTATTAGTTACTGATAAGCTAATTATTCCTGAATCTATTAAAATAATTGGAAAGAATTGCTTCTCTAATAAATTAATTAAAAATATAATATTTCCAAAGGACCTAGAGAAAATAGAAGATAATGCCTTTAGTAATTGTAGATTATTAAAGGAAATTATTATTCCTGATAGTGTAACAGCTATTGGTGAAGCTACCTTTAGTGGCTGTATTTCATTAGAAAAGGTTATTTTATCTAATAAAATAGAGGAAATAAAGGATAATACATTTAATAATTGTATTAATTTAAAATCAATTAATATTGATAATATTAAATCAATTGGTAAGAATGCATTTAATAATAATAAATTATTAGATGTTAAATTACCTAATAATTTAATTAAAATATCATATAAAGCATTTAGTAGATGCTATTCAATAAAGGAATTATTTATTTCAAAATCAGTTAAAGAAATAAATAAATTTGCATTCTCATGCTTAGCTAAAACATTAGATAGCATTAAGGTAGATAAGGATAATATTAATTATGCTGATTATAATTCAAATTCTTTAATCGATAAGAAAAAAAGAACTCTTTTCTTAGGCTGTAAGAATTCTATTATACCTGAAGGTATAGAAGCAATCGATAATGGAGCATTTATATATTGTAAAGAGCTAAAGAATATTACATTCCCAGATTCATTAAAATTAATTAATAAAAATGCATTTAGTGATTGTATATCATTAAAGGAAATAAATACTAATTATGTATATAAAATAGAAGATAATGCATTTAGTAATTGTTACGAATTAGAAAATGTAAAATTAAATGATGCATTAGTTAGTATAGGTAGAAATGCATTTAGTAATTGTAAAAAGCTAAATAGTATTATATTACCAAATTCTATTAACAAATATGGTAATACAATATTTAAGGACTGTATCAATTTAAAATCTATTACATTCCCTGATAATTATTTATCTACTTTTTCAATAATAGATGGCTGTAATAATCTAGAAAGCATTATAATAGATGAAAATAATCCTAATTATTCATCATTAAATTCTAATGTAATATTCATTAAAGACTATCAAGTTTTATTAAAAGGCTGTAAGAATAGTATTATACCTGAAGAAACTAGAAGTATTTCAAATAACGCCTTTGGTGATGTGTTAGGTTTAAAAACTATTACAATACCAGATAAGGTTGTAACTATTGGTGCAGCAGCATTTAGAGGCTGTAGTGATTTAGAAGAGGTTATATTAAATGATAAGCTTAAGGGCATAGATGCAGCAGCATTTAAAAATTGTGAAAAGCTAAAGAAGATTAATCTTCCTAAATCTTTAGATAGAATTGAAGCATCTGCATTTGAAAATTGTATTTCATTAGAAGAAATTATAATACCAGAAAAAATAACTGAGATACCAAGCAAATTATTTGCTTCATGTAAGAATTTAAAAACAGTTAAATTACCTAATACAGTAAAAGAAATACGAGAATCTGCATTTTCAGATTGTGAATCATTATCTAATATTAATTTAGATAATGTAATTAATTTTGGTAAAAATGCTTTTTCAAATTGTTACAAGCTAAATCCTAATTTATCTATAAACATAGAAAAAATAGAGGATTACGCATTTAAAAATAATCCTAATATTAAAAATATTAAATTTAATGATAAGCTAAATACTTTTTCTAATTTAGCATTCTTTAATTGTAAATTAGAATCTATAGATATAGAAAACAGTGAAATCACTAGCAACAACAATGCTATAACTTATGATAAGAGCCTAGTTTTAGGTATAGGTGAATGCATTATCCCTGAGGGCGTAGAAATAATCGAGCCTGCAAGTTTCTATAATAATCAAAAAATAAAGAAATTAGTATTACCTAAATCTTTAAAGAGAATATGTGAGTGTGCATTTGAAAAATCAAGTATAGAAGAGATAGTATTCAATGAAGGATTAACTGAAATAGCATTTAGTGCATTTAAGGATTGTAATAATTTAAAGGAATTAATATTACCTGAATCATTAAATATAATTGGTGATATGGCATTTTCTAATTGCTCTAATTTAAAGAAGATATATATTCCAAACAATGTTATTCATATATCTAATACAGCATTCTATAAATCAATTAGCAATTTAGATGAAATAGTAGTAGCTAAGGATAATAATAGATATACAAGCTATGATTCAAATATTTTAGTTGATAAAAAGACTAATACATTATTATTAGGCTCTAATAAAGCTATATTAAATAATAATATTAAAGTTATTCATAGTAATGCATTTATAGGATCAAAGATAAAAAAATTAGATATACCTGAATCTATATTATATGTAAGTGAAAAAGCATTTGCTGATTGTACTAATTTAGAAGAAATATCTATTAGTAAGAATTTATTAAATATTAATAAAGCATTTAGAAATAATTATTCATTAAAAAAGATTATTGTAGATCCTAATAATTTAGTATATAAGGTAATTGATAATAATTTAATTGATATTAATAGTAACAAGCTAATTTTTGCAACTAACACTAATATACCAGGCTTTGTTGAAGCAATTAATAATCATTCATTTGATTATGTAAAGGATATCAAAGAATTATATATAAGTGAAAATATTAAAGAAATTGGTGATTTAACAAGCTGTAATATAGATAATATTACTGTAGCTTATGATAATCCATATTATTATAGTGAAAACAATTCATTAATATCTAAATCAAGGAAAGAACTGTTATTAGCATCTAATAATACTATTATTCCTGATAGTGTATTATCTATTAAAGCAAATAGCTTTAGTAGTGCTAAGAATCTAAAGAAATTATATATTCCAAAGAATATATCATATATTGATTCTAGTGCATTTAATAATATTGATTTAGAAGAAATAATAGTAGATAAAGATAATAGAACTTATAATAGTAATAATAATGTAATTCTTACTACTAAATCAAATTGTTTAATATATAAAGCTAAAAATGGTATTGTTCCTAATAATGTAAATACATTATACGAAGCCAATAATGATATGCTTTTTAGAGGTAAGACAGTTTATATTGAAAATAATAATTCATCATTTAATTTTGATTTTGGCGTAATGCCAAATGATGATGAGGATGTACCATTTTAGGAGCTAAAATCAATCTAAAAAACTAAAAATAATTTATATAAAAATTTCATATCAATTGACAAAATCGCAAAAATATAGGTATAACAAATTAAATGGTTAGAATTTCTTAAAGTTGAAAGCAATGATGGTATTTTAGAAATTCATAATGATACTAAAATTATCTCATCTGATGTTTTAAAAGATGTTTTTAGTGGAAAATCAAATATTACAAATTTTAATATTCCTAAATCAATAGAAATCATTCTATTTGATATATCATATATCAGTAATGATAAATGTATTATTGAATATAATGGAACATTAGAAGAATGGGATAAGAATAACAAAAATATTATTAAGCATAGCTCTAAGGATATAATAGTTAATATTCATTGTTTAGATGATGTTGCTGAATTTAAAATGAAATAATATAAAGGAGTTTTTTATATGTACAAAATATATGTAGCAAGCTTAGATGGAAATAGAATATATAAAGAATCTGAAAATAAAGCAGAGTTAGTAGAGGTTTACAATAATTTTTCAAAAGAGCATGTTGTATTCATTGTTGATTTACAAGATGAAAACGGTAAGCAATTAAGAGATGAATTAGATTTAAGTAAGGTTAATAACAAACTTGATTTTTTAGATTAAAAATATAATTAAAAAATGAAAATAAGGTAGTATTTAATATATTTGGTTGAATACTAGATATTAAAAATGTAAGTAAAATAGATGAAAGAAATCTTCGTTTTGAAGTGTTGAGGTTTATTAGTATGAGTATAAATATTTCTAAATTAATTTCAAAAGCTAATAATTCAAAGGAATTCATAGAATTAAAAAAGTATTATAAAAGAATGAGTTTTATGCAAATTGCTGGTTGTTCACGACTTGAACTTCAGCATAGTAATTTTATTGCATGGCTTTTAAATTCGAAAAGCGACCACGAATTAGGATTTATTCCAATCATAAAATTTTTATCCATGATTGCTATATGCAAGGAAAATGAAGTAAATCAAGGAATAGATTATGAAGAGGATTTTCTTAATTTATTTATTAATGAAACATTTGATATAACTGATGTATCAATTGAAACAGAAAGGGCTGTTTCAAAGGATAAAAAAGATAGTAAAAAAAGAATAGATATAGAAATTTTAGTTTCAGCAAAATTTAATAAAGAAAATAAAATTTTACCTATAATAATTGAGAATAAAGTAAAATCAAAAGAACATGATAAGCAAACAAAATATTATTATGAGTGGTCAAAGAAACAATATGATGATGAAGAATATTTAAAACCAATATTTGTGTATTTGACACCAAATATTGATGATGAGCCAGAGTGTGATGAGTTCATACGAATTAGTTATCAAAACTTAATAGATTTACTAATCGAACCATTGTATTATTTTTGTAAAGATGAACATTCAAAGATTATGATAGAAGATTATTTAAGATGCCTATCATATACATCCATAGATTTAATGAAAAAAGAAAAAGGAGATATTATTATGGGATATTCACCAAAAGAGCTTAAATTATTACATGAATTTTGGGATAAAAATAAGGATTTAATGTATGCAGTTGCAAAATCATTAGAAGATGATGAAACAATAGATGAAGAAGAAATGAAAAAAATAAAACCTATTATCGAAGGAATAAATGTAAAAGATTATTCTAAATATGAATTTGAAGGAAATATATACAATAAGCGTAGACTTGTACTTGCAGTAGTAAAATCTTATGTTGATAAAAATCCTGATATTACATATGCTGAATTATTGAAAATTTTCCCAGATGAGTTAAATGATAAAAAAACACTTGGTGTAATCAGAAAAATCAGTGAAATCAATGATAATACTAGGTATTTTACATCAGAGGCAATAAAATTAGCTGATGCAGAAGTTGCTATATGTAATCAATGGGGCAAGTTAAATATATCCATTTTTATAGATAAAGCGAAAGAAAATGGAATGAGAATTACTAAAAAATAAGGAGTTTAAGATATGAAAATAATTAATGAAAGCTTATTGCCAAATGGTGTAATAAAAAATGATTTTGAGGATTGGAAACAAAGATTAATATGCTTCCTTAACGACAAAACATCTAAGTTTTGGGATAAAGAAATAGAGGCCAAAGGCAGTAATCCTGATGTGATAAAACATAAGTGTAGTATTGAAATTTCTTTTGATACACCAATTTCAGAATTTGGATTATATTCACCAAAAGATATTAAAGAAAAGATTAAGAATATATTTAAAAATAAAATTCCACTTTCATATAAGATAATCAAAGAAATAGATGAATTAGAAGAACTTAATGAAAATGCATTAAATAGAATATATGAAAAAAATCATAGTTCAGAATTTCAAGGGTTATTAGATAAATTAATAAAACTAATTCATAAAAAGAAATTCAATGAATTAGTTCTTGGTAGATATCATGTTATTAATGACAATTATGATTATAGAGAAGGTAAAATTATATTATATTTAAATAATATAATAAAATGTTATCCAGATAAGATAAAAGAAGGTTTTGAACAAACCTTTATCCATGAATTATTCCATCACTTCCATAATGTTATGTCTTTTGGAGGTAATAATGTAGAAGAATTCTTCTATAGACATGATTATCCTTCTAAAGTTATCGAAGAATCCTTAGCTAAATTCATCGAATTAAATTATATGAAGTATTATTATTCGTCATTTGATTATGATGGCAGCATGTCAAAATTAGAGGAACATTCTGTATCTGTATATCCATATTCTGGTGCGACATATATAAAAAAAGATTATGATTTTTTCACTAGAAAAACATATGATCCTTTTGAAGAATTTGCCAAAATTTATAATATGAGTTTCAATGACGCACTATATTATATGGTATATAATGATTGTGATTATCATGAATACTATGATGTTCTAAATCATGACTACGATTATAATAGAAATATCAGTTGTAACTAATAAAAAAACTAACCATAGCAAAGTAAATACTAAAAATTACTCAAAATATGAATTTGAAGGAAATATTTATAATAAACGTAGACTTGTACTTGCAGTAGTAAAATCTTATGTCGATAAAAATCCTCATATTACATATGCTGATTTATTGAAAGTATTTCCAGATGAGTTAAACGATAAAAAAACACTTGGAGTAGTTAAAAGAATTAGCGAAGTCAATGATACTAAGAGATATTTTATGTCAGAGGCAATAAAATTAGCTGATGCTGAAGTTGTTATATGTAATCAATGGGGCATGTTAAATATTTCTGTTTTTATAGATAAAGCAAAAGAAAATGGAATGAAAATTACTCAAAAATAGAGACATAGATAAGAATGATGTAATTATTTGTTCTAACAATGACTTCAGGTTGTTTTTGTGTTTTTTTCTAAGAAAATATGGAAAAGGCATTGCGATATTAGCTAATTTGATTGATGGTATTCAATTACGATTAAAGACATAATAAGACATTTTTATACTTTATTTTAATTGGATAGTCATTATTTAATAAAATATAAATATAAATTAGAAGAGTCATTAGATTTTATACTTAACTAATGGCTTTTTTTGTTGCAATTAATGGCGGTTATAAGTTTTATATGCTATAATAAACATATGAAATATTTTCGATTTTGGAGGTAAATATGTGTAATGTTAAATTGGATGTTCTAGCAGAGAAACTATTTGAAAAAATCAGTGAAGATAAAACTGATATTTTCAAAACTAAAATAGTAATAATTCCATCCACTAAGATGGAAGCTTACTTGAAAGCATATTTTTTAAAGAATAAAAAAGAAGTATTAATGAATGTTAAATTTTTAACTTTTAATAAAGCAATAGTAGAGCTTTTTAATACTGATTTAAGCATTGCTAATAAGCATCAAACAATTAGTATTTTAATTAATATATTAAAAGAAAGTAATATCAAGAAATTTCAAGAATACTTAAATTGCGAAGATGTATTAAAGGGAATAAAAATTTACGACATTGCAAAGAATCTTGCTAATTTATTTATGATTTATGAGAATCAAGCAATAGATTTTAATGCAAATGATAATTGGAAAATTGATTTATATTCTAATACTTTACAATTATTAGCTAAAAATGGCTTAGCTACAGTAAATTATCTATACCAATATTATAAAAAAGGAAATTTGAAATTTAATGATTTAGGTACTATTTATATATTTGGATTTATTAAAGAAAATATGCCTGATTTATACAAAAATATTGTAGAAGAATATAAAAACATTGAATTATTTTATATAGAAAATAAAAATACTAACAATAAACCAGAACTATATTTGGCTAAAGCTCCTAATAAACTGAGAGAAATTGAAAATCTTCATACTAATATTTGCAATATATTATTAAATGATTTAGAAGCAACATTTAGCGATTTCTTAGTAGTTGGTACTAATATGAGCGACTACGATGGAGAAATTGAGAGAGTATTTAACCAAGAAGGAGATTATCCTGATATTCCTTATTATATTAATGCTCCAAAAATGCGAAATAATAATATCTATAATGCATTAAATATAATGAATAGAATAATTAATAATCAATTTTATACAAGAGAAGATTTTGATGATTTAATTAATAATAACGCCATTAAATTTATTAGAGATATTACAGAAGAAGATATTAATAATTTCAGAAGAGCAATAGTTGATATGAATTCATATAGAAAGTCAGATTGGGATTATGCGAAAAAAAGATTATTATTATCAAAAATTTGTGATTTAAATAGTGATGATAATATTGTTACATTGGAAAAACAATATATTCCTTATTCTAAAATAGGATTAAATGATGATTCAATTTATAAATTTTGTAAAATGGTAGATGATTTGAATAATTTGATAAATGTTTTCAATCCTATTGGAAAAGAAAGTCATATTATATCTGACATTAACAAATTAAAAAACATGCTAGAAGCATTAGATAGATTTTTATCTAAAAAAGATCAAAATGATATTGAAACTAATGGATATTATATAAAAATTTATGATATTTTTAATTTTTGGATTGATAATGATATTACGAATATTCCAACTTCAACTTTAATTTATATGTTGATAGATGCTTCTAAGAATAATATTATAAGTAAAGGTGAATTATTTACTAGTGGTGTTTCATTTACTGAATTTGATACAAATACAGTATTAAATGCTAAATATATTTTTTTCATCAATGCATCATCAGCAAATCTTCCTGTTAAAAAGACTAGAAATCCATTTGATGACAAAGAGATTAATTATGATGAAGAAAAGAACGCATTTGAATTATGGTATAAAAATGCTTCAAAGCGTTTCTATGTAAGCTTTGTATGCCGTGATTTGAAGAAGGATGAAGAATTCTTTTTAAGCAATTATGTTAAAGAATTAGATGAGTTTAATCCTACGATAAAAAAAGTAATAGAAGCATGTGATAAAAAAAATAAAATATTTGAAGAGAAAAATATAGATGAAAAAATTGATGACCACCTATATAGTATTGGAATTGACGAAAATAGACCACATAATCAAATATTTACTTCACGAGCTAGAAAAAACAAAGAATATCGTGAAGGATTAGTTAAAGGTATGGAAGGTTCATGTTATGAAATTAAAGATAAGACTCCTCAAAAGAGCGAAGAAGTTTCAACAAGTGAACTAGGTAATTATTTATATGAGCCTCTAACTCAGAAAGCAAAAAGATTATTTGGAAATACTAATGATATAGAAGAAAAACTTGAACAAGAATACGAGCCTTTTAATCTTGATGGCTTGGCTTACTATAATCTATTTATTCAAATTGCTTCAAAATTATTAATATCTAAAGATGATGCTTTTGATGCTGATAAGGCAGATATATTAAAAACATTAATTCTAAAAAATGCTTTGCCTAATATTACGATTAATATAAGAAACAAAGTATTTGAAAAAATAGTAGAGGACGTCATCGAACTTAAAGAGTTTTTAACAGCACAAGGTAATTACGATATAATTACAGACTTAAAAGAACTTTTATTACGAGATAATTTGACAATAGTTAATGAGAAACCATTTATCTTAATTATAGATGGTAATAAGAGAATTTATTATCCTATCAAAAAAAAGGATGGTATTAAGGAAAAAGATTATTTAACTTTATACATTATTTCATTAATGGATATTGCTAAGAAGAATAACAAAGTGACATATGAGATTTCTATTTGCAGTGGTATAAACATTAACGATTTATTTTGTGATTTCAAGGTAAATAGTTGTGAAGCATTAAATAAGCTAATTGAGATTTATGAAGATTATATGAATTATAGTGATAATAAATATTTCGGTATTAATTTAATTTCTATAAAAACCGATAAACAAACAAATATTACTACTGAGAAGTTAACAGTAGAAAAAAGTTTATATGAATTAATTGATGAATTGGATAACAACGAAAACTGGAATAAATTGAAAGAGAAAAAATTGTTTGATAAATATACAGAGCTTGGATATGGAAATAATCTAGAAAATGAGCTTAAAAAAATGTGTAAAAAGCAAAAACAATTGATGCTATGTGCTATAAAGGGGGATGAGCAAGATGCCTAACGAATTCGATATAAATAATTTAAGACAATATGTTAATAAGAATCTTGCTTTAGAAGCTTCAGCAGGTACAGGAAAAACATATAGTATCCAAAAGATAGTTAGAGAACTAGTTGAAAATAATATTGATATAAAAGAGATTTTAATTGTAACATATACAGAAAAAGCTACAGGAGAATTAAAAAATAGAATAAGAAATGAGTTATTAAATTGTTCTATGGTTAAAAAAGAAGATTTGGATAATTTAAATATTTTTACCATTCATTCATTTTGTCAAAATGCTATTAAGGAATTTGGCCTTGAGGCAAATCAACCATTTGATTTAATAGCAATAGATGAGCCTAAAATGCTTTCTGAATTTTTGGACAAGTATATAAGAGATAATGACGATATAAGAGAAGATGTTAGCTTTGCTATATGTAAGTCTAATGAAAAATATTCTTTTTCAGCTAATAGTTTTAAAGAAACAATTATAAATGTTTTAAGTAAATATTATTTGGATTACAATAATAAAATTGATAAAAATATTATTTCATTAAAAGATAGCACTTCATCTTGCATTTTTGATATTATAAAAAAAGGAAATGGTATATCACTTAATGCTTTTTTAAATGATGATAAGTTTAAAGAAAATTATGATATCTTAAATAATTGTAGTATAGATGAAATAAAATTATTTATAAATAAAATTAAAAAGACATTTTCTGAAGGTAATATTCCTGATACTAATCAAATTAATTTCTCAAAAGATTGCAACTTTGATGATATTGAAGAACAATTGATTGAAACTTTATATACTTATAAAAATAAAACAATTAACTCGGAAAATAATGATTTTAATGAAATGCTAAATAACGATGATGATTTAAATAATATATATAACACTTTAAAATTATCATCTAATCCTGCATCTAGAATAATTGCGAAAAGCATTGAGGCTAAATCTAATTATATGCCTAGAAAAAGGGTATTTAAGATTGATTTTTCTAAACAATTAAATATTGAATGTAAAAATACTTATCCTGATAATATTAATACTGCAATTACATATTTTTCTAATTTCAGCAAGGATGCTAAGAATTTTTCATTTAAAGATGTATTAATATATAATTATATTGATAAAATTTATCTAGAATGGCAAAAAGAAAAAGAGAAGAATAAGCAACAATCATTTAATGATATGTTAAGAACTATTAGGGAAAACTTATTGTATGGTAATGTATTATTTAAGGATAAGCTTAAAGAAAAATATATTTATGCAATTATTGATGAATTCCAAGATACTAACCAATTACAATTTGACACATTTAAATCAATCTTTTTAGACGATAGTAGACATATTATTGTTGTTGGTGACCCTAAACAATCTATTTATTCATTCCAAGGTGCAGATTTAAATGTTTATAAAAAAGCAATTAATGATTTGAACAATAATTATAATACGGAATTATTAAAGTTATCGACTAATTATCGTTCATCTGACTTAATGGTTGATTCTTGTAATAAATTATTTTCAACTATTGAAGAAAAGGCATTTTTTGATAATGGAATATTTGAACCAAGTAATCCATGCCAAAAAATAAAAAATGCTATTTATGACAATAATCTAAATACTAGTGCAGTTTGGGTTGGAATTAAATCGCAAGAAGATGGAAAAATTAATCCAATTGAACCATCTGAATATGCTAAGCTTGTTTCACAAAAAATTATTGAATGTTGTGAAATTGTTAATAATGAAACAAGATTACAGGTTTATGATAAGGATAAAGAAGAATATAGAAATGTGTCATTTAAAGATTTTGCTATATTATCTAAATCAAGAAGTGAAGCTATATACATTGAAAGAGAATTAAAAAATATTGGTATTCCATATATCAAATACAAAGATACTGGACTATTTAATACTGATGAATGTATACACTGGGCTTCGATTTTAGATGCTATTGATGCAATTGATTTTACAGGTAATAATAGAAAACTTTTTAAAAGAGCTTTATTTACAGAATTCTTTGGTCGTAGTTTAGAAGAAATCAATTATAAGTATTTTAATAAAGATGATAATGATGAAATTAAACTAATTAATAAGTGGAAAGAAATTGCAAGAAATCATGAATGGGAAAAATTAATTGATTCTATTATGATTGATTCTAATTTATATGCTAGATTAAAGTCTTTGAATAAATTGCAATCATTCATTTTATTTAAGCAATTAGGTGATTATTGTATATCTTATCTATATGATAATCATACGCTTAGTGATTTGGTTTATAGATTAAAAAATTCATCTTCAGACGATGATGATGCCGATGCAGGAATCGTTGAAACAGGAACTGATTTTGATGCAGTAAAAATAATGACAATTCATGCTTCAAAGGGCTTACAATACCCAGTCGTAATTTCTGCTGCAGGCTTTAAAACACCTAAAAAAAGTGGACCTTACATTTATCATGAGGAAGATAATGGAATAATTCAAAGAAAAATAAGTTTTGATTCTTCAGATTCAAAAAAAGATGAACTTGAAGAATTCCAAAGATTGATGTATGTATGCTTTACACGTGCTGAATCATTAATGATTATTCCTTTTTATGCTATAGAAAATACAAAAGAAGGAAAAACTCCAAACGAATGGTTAAATGAAAGAACTAAATTATTTATTGATAATTGTAAATTATTTTATTCACCAATTACAATAGATAATAGTATATATTCCACTTTAAGTACTAAAATAACTTCAATTTTAGGTGACGCTATAAGTGATGATACTGAATATCAAACATTATCTGGTTTGTCTAATAAAAAAGCATATAAGAATTCATATTCCTCTTTATCTAAACCTAAAGGAAAAAAGAATGAAGATCCAAATATGCCAGCATATTCTGAGCCTGATAAAAATAGGGATAATGAACATGAGAAAATTAATGTATCAGAATTTGATTCAAAAGATATAGTTCGAATTGAAACTTTAATTACAAATGATTCGCATATTCCATATGATAACATTCCTAAGGGTGCTACAATTGGTACAGCATTACATGAGGTTTTTGAAAAAATAGATTTCAAAAGATATGATAATAATTTAGAAGATATTATTAAAGAAAGATTAAAAGCTAATAGAATAGAAATAAAAAATGAAAGAGTTAAATATATAGAAGATATTGTTGCTAATGTATTAAATGCTGAATTGCCAGAAATCAATGGTGCAATACAAACTGGTAAATTATTTCATTTAAACGAAATTCCTACAAAAGATAAAAAAACTGAAATTGAATTTAACTTTAATATAGAGGGGCAACAATTAAAGAATTATTGTAATGGATTTATTGATTTATTATTTAAGCGAGGTAAATATTTCTCAATTCTTGACTGGAAGAGTGACACCTTAAATGATGATTTTATAGCTTATAATGACTATAAATCATTAGAAAATCATACCGATGAGCATTATTCAATTCAAAGGGTTTTATATTCATATTGCTTGATTAAATGGTTAAAAACATATTATCCAGACGAAGAAGAGGAAGATATATTTAATAATCATTTTGGTGGTATCTACTATGTATACATAAGAGGTTGCAAAGAAAATAGTGGAAATGGCATATATGCACATACTTGGAAAAATTATGATGCATTGAAAAATGCATTTGAGCTTATAATTGAGAAAAAAAGGATAGGAGGAAAATAATATGTTAAGCTATGATAAATTTTATGAATTATTATTAAAATATAGAATGATTACTCCTATTTGGAAATATGAATTGGAATTAATAAAGAATGAATTGGAATTAATAAAGAATGAATTAGAAGTATCAGATACTGAAAAAGATGCATATTTAATTTTATTTGCTATTTATTTTTCATTAGTTGATAGTGGCAACGCTTGTATGTCATTAGATGATAAGGTATTAATGAATAACGAAGAAAATGGAAAATGGGATATTCAAATAAGTGGTGCAAAGACATTGACTCTATCTACTGATGATTCAAAATATTCAACTGAAGAAATTGAATTAGCTAAAGCTGAATTTGATAGTATTAAAAATGCTTCAGCTGATGCTTTTAAATATTTAGATAAAATTATAAAATTAGGTAATAAAATTATTGGTAATTTCTTTGATATAGATAATGATTATTTATATTTAAGAAAATATAATCAAGCTAGAAAAGGTGTTATTTCTTCTATTAAAAGATTATATAAAAATTACGTAGCAATAGATTCTGATACTCTTACTAAAGTGACAAAGGAATTAGATTCAAATAATCAGGAAACTATATATAATTTAAAAGGTAAATTTAAAGGATTATCTAATAAGCAAAAAGATGTTGTAATATCTGGAATAAATAATAATCTCGTTATAACGGGTGGGCCGGGCACTGGTAAAACTACAGCTATATTATTTATTTTATATTATTTACTATATAATGAAATGAAGGCTGGAAAGTCATTCTCTAATGTATATTTAGCTGCTGCATCTGGTAAGGCTGCAAGCCGAATGAAAGAATCAATCATTAATGGTTTAGATAATATAAAAGAAACTTCTGATTCAAAGCCTATCATTGAAAAAATTAAAGGCGATACAAAAAAGAATGATGAAGAAGATATTGAAGAATTCACAATTCATAGATTATTGGGTAACGATTTTGAAACAGGTGGTTTTAAATATAATAAACATAATAAATTTCCTAACAATAGTATTTTTGTAATTGATGAAGCAAGTATGATAGATATTTGTTTGTTTAATAGCTTACTAGAAGCAATACCTGATACTGCAAGAATATTTATATTAGGTGATAAGGATCAATTACCATCAGTAGAGGTTGGTGCCGTATTTGCTGATTTAATAGAATGGGATTTATTGAAAAATAATAAACAAGTTATTAAACTAGATGTTTCAATTAGATTTACAAGTAATACATCAATCTATAAGCTAGCCCAAGAAGTTAATGAAGGAAAAGCACTAAACTATAAAGATAAAGACTCAGATAAAGTAGAACCTTTAACAGTTAATCATTTTAATAATGCAGATAATTTTAAACTTGAAAAAGTATTAACTAAAGACAAAAAATTAATGAAAAAAGAATTCGAAAAAGAAGAAAAAGATAGAATTGATACTTGTCCAGTATACTATTATTTAAATGATATAAAAGATAAAGATGGTAATATTATAAAGCAAAAGGAAAATATTGAAAAAATAATTGAAAAATGGTCAAATGAATTTTATAAAACTGTACAAAAGGATTGTTCAAATATTAAGTTAAAAGATGATACTAAAGTTAATGACGAGGATTATAAATTATTATCAGATATTTTTAATTATACTGATGATGCTAAAGTATTATGTTGTGAGAATGAAGGCATTAGAGGTGTTAAAACAATAAATAAGTTAATAAAAAAGGCTGTTATCAAAAAGAAAATAGATAATAAAGAGGCTATTTCTTTATCTAATCAGTATCCAGGTCAAGTGATGATGATTAATAAAAATAATAAATCATTAAATTTATATAATGGTGATACTGGTATTTTGGTGACTTTTGAAGATGATGAAACTATTTATTTTATGACTAAAAAAACCACAAATATTGTTAGCTCTGATGGTTATATAGAAGACGATATTTTTAAATTAGGTAATTTTGTATTTTACCCATTTAGATTAATTACTTTGTCGGAAATTGATTTGGCCTACGCTATAACTGTTCATAAGTCACAAGGTTCAGATTACAATAGTATATTGGTAATATTGCCAACTACTCCAGGTCATCCATTACTTAATAGGCAGATTCTTTATACAGCTATTACCAGAACAAAAGGTAATACTTATATATTATCTAATCCTAATAGTTTGAACGAAGCTAAAGATAGATTATTAGAAAGAGATACAAATATATTTAAATAATTGGATTAATTATATTTTTGATACTGTTACATTTATATACAGATTAATTTTAGAATCTTGAAAATCTTTAAATAGATTATATATGAAAATATATCTTGAGATTAATTACTTATGATAGTTTTCATTTGACTAAAATATAAAATGCTATAATAATATGAATAAAAGGAGCAAGTTATTAAGCTTAAAATATGCATTTATAATTGCATATCAGTGAGGAGATAATATATGAAAATTAAAGATAAAGAAGAATTTCTGAAGAAAATTAACGATGATAAATGGTTTTATAATCATAATCATAATCTTAAAGTGTATTACGAATTGGAAACATTAGTTGATAGTTCATTGTTAGGTGATAAAGATGTTGCTCTTGCATTACTTTATAGAACACCATGGTCATTTTTGCATTTTTCTAAAGAATTGCGTGATGATGATGAAATCGTTGAAAAGGCATTATCACTTGTAAGTGAGGATTATCTTAAAAAGGATATCTTTAGATATGCTTCACCAAGGTTTAGAAACAATCTTGAATTATTGGATAAATATAACTGTTATTTTGAAGTTTATCCTCAAGAGGTAAACGATGATGAAAGTCTAATGATGAAATTAATTCTTAAAGAAAGAGCAGAATATAAAGATTGCTCTTTGAGACTTCGAAAAATGAGTGAGTTTTTACCTTTTTGTAAGGACTATAATGATTTACCTGACGAGTATAGAAACAATAAAGAACTATTAAAGAAAGTATTAGTAAATAGTGATTTTCAAAGTTTAAAAAATTTTCCGGCAGAATATAAGAGTGATAAAAACTTTTTATTAGATGCTTTAGCATTAAGTGATGATAAGAAAAAGAAACAATTTGGTTATCATGCACGTAATATAGATAAAGAATTATTAGACGATTATAGTTTTATGGAAATAGTCCTTAAGCAAGCAGGTAAATGTTTATCATGTGCTTCGGATAGAATAAAAAACGATAAGAAAATGGTTGAAATAGCAATTAACAATGACCCCAATAGTTTACGAGCTTGCACAAAAGAATTTATTGATTCAAATGATGATTTAGTTGAAAAAGCACTTAAATTAGCAAATTGTAACGATATGGATTGGGTAGTGGATTTACCAGATAAATATTTTAGAGTAAAAGAATATGCTATGAAAATTGCTGGAACTGACTTTACTTTCGAAAAATTATCGGATGAATTGAAAAAAGATCCTGATATTAGAAAGCATGGAATATAAATGAGGATAATCTAAGTTATATTTATTATTGGTATCATGGATTTTATACTAAAAAAGAACAAGCGATAATAAGAGAAGCGTTGGAAAATAAAGATTATGATAGTTTTATGAAAATATATAAAATAAAATCTAATGGGTTACCTGGAACTATTACTGTTTATGCTGATGCTAAAGGAGATAGCATTTATTTAGGTAAAATTGATATTTCAAAAGAAAATTTCTTGAAAATTACTGATAATGAATCTGAAGCAGGATAATACTATTAAAAAAGTGTTAAATTTATTATGTCAACAAAGCTACAAAAGGTTGGCCAGGAATTGCCGAGATGCCTGGCCTACAATCGCCGAGACGAGTGGAATACATTAGCCGAAATACACATTATTTTTAAAATAAATTAAAAAATATTAATTATTAGTTGTCAATCTAAAAATTATGCCCATATTATAATTGTAAGTTAATAGTAAGTATTAAACAAAATTCCTTTCTTTTGTTGTTTATTTTATTCCTCCTTTCCTATATATCGATTCATTAATACTTACTATTAATAAAAAATTAAATATTTTTGAAATTGTATTTACATAATGTTTCCTAAAATTATAGAATAATATTAAAGAGATTCTATATAATCTAGGAGGCATTTTTTTATGGTAACAATTAGAACCTACGATAATTTAACTAAAGAAGCAATTGAAGAAGCAATAAAACAATATAATAATCCTAAGCCTAAACAAAAGCCAAGAAATAATGATTATGATTTTGAGATGTCATTTAATAGTATGATTGTACCAAGATATTCATTTATTACAGTACCACAAGAAATAAAAGATTATAAAAATAGATATTTATTCTTTTATTTTTATGAAGAATCAGATCATGAATCAAGAGGCTTTATAAAACAATATGGTGGTAAATTAAATAATATTTTAGATTCAATTCATTTATTTACTGTCTATGATTCCGATGATTTTGATAACTGGGGAGAAGTTAAAGGTAAAGCTAAATTAAAAGAAAAATTAGTTGAATTTGAAGGAGATTATAGAAATAATAGATATAATAAATTAAAAGAAATAGGCGATAGCTATGGTGTCAATAGATATAGATATCCTGCCTTACTTTTATATGACATTGAAACTAAAAAACAATCAATTAAATACTATAATGGAAACACAAGTGCTGAAATTTATAGTGGTATTAAAGAGATAGTTAATGATATAAATGAGAACTATGGTAATATAGATTTAGATAAAATAGGGTCTGTTACTTTTAATACTAATATTTCTAATTATGATGAAGATTTCCTAGATTTATATGAAAAATACGCTAAGAGAGTTAGAGGCTCTAAAAATCTAATCGCAGGTATTTTTGATATAGATAATTCAACATTATATAAAAGAATTAATAGTTATAATTTATATTCATTATTTGATAGAGATGAAATAATTATGATGTCTATTATATTTAAATTAACTAAATTTGAAGCTAATGATTTTTTAGCTTCATATCATAAATCTAGATTAGATGACGGAGATAAGAGAGATCATTTTATTTTAGATGGTATTGAATGTAAGCATAGCATTGATATGATTAATGATAAGCTTATAGCCAATGGATTTGATAAATTAACTAGTACTAAGAAAAAGAGAAAATATGATGAATAATTAAATTTCATAATAAAAAAGAAACGGTTCTTTAGAAAAATAGATGTGTAAGGAAGAACCGAGCTTTAGAAAAAACGATGTGCACGCTTTGGAAAAATGCGTGTGTAGCTTTAAAAAAACCGATGTGTTGAGCATCGGTTTTTACTATGGGC
>Ga0310694_10001030_pt1 | contig 33052 bp, 23 predicted proteins | sample 174DNAGHGhighgp2_FD_203884 | JGI IMG/M metagenome (GOLD analysis project Ga0310694, IMG submission 203884) | Sheep rumen microbial communities from Palmerston North, Manawatu-Wanganui, New Zealand - 1742 DNA GHGhigh gp2 (v2) (version 2) | ecosystem: Host-associated > Mammals > Digestive system... | reverse complement strand
AAAAGCCATAGCCATTATACAGCTCGCCGAGACAGATGGTGTCTCTTACAGTTATGGTGTCCTTACGGATTACGGTTTGCAGATGCAGCGTCACCGTCGAGTCGCATCCGTTGGCAGCGACAGCGGTATACAAGTATACACCGTTCTGAGTCAGCGTGGTGTCGAAAAAGGAAAGGCTGTCACCTATAAAGATGGTGTCGTAGAGAACGGTGTCGCTTGTGGGCAGTATGGTCAGCGTCAGCAGATGGACCTCAGTGGTGCTGTCGTTCACCAACTCTGTGTAGTCGAAGGTGTATGTGCCGGGTGTGCTTGTCTGACTGACTGATGGGGTGAATCCGTAACCACTGTATGGCGTTCCGAGGCAGATGGTATCGGCGTGAAGCAGTGTGTCGCTTGTGGTGATATGGGCGGGATAGATGCGAACATTATCAAGGAATGTGGAGTTGCCGGCAGGGAATCCAATAAAAAGAGTGTCGCATCTTTTCGTTCGAAAGCCTATGCGGTAGGGAGGCATGACACCGTCGAACATACCGAGCACATTGACATCGAACTGTTGCCACCCGTAGCCGTTGAGCGTGTATGTCTGTGTAGAAAATGGAATGAAATCGCGTCCGCAAGTGGGATTACAGGGCCAACCGGTGCGATTTTCTGTCCACCAGTTTGTCGTTGTAGTGTCAGGCACCGAGTCGGTCAGAATGCCCACCTCTATCTCGAGCGGTATCAGTTCTGCACCCGGATTTGGACTGTTTGTGTCTATTGCAACAACGAAATCGAAAGTGACTCTTGCTGGCAGTTCGTAGAACCAGGGGGATGCCAGCAGGGACCCACCGCACTTGTAGTCGTAGGTTGTGTCCCAAAAACCTGGCGCCGGATGATAGTCATTCCAAGCACCGGCATAGTCCATACGCACCGTACCATTGTTGATATAGCTGTAATTGTTGTAAGGCACAAACAAAAAATGAGGTCGACAGAACATAGTTCCTGCCCAACCGCGCGAACAGCCTTCCCAGCCGCCGAAAAAATGATAGGCAGGGGTATAATAATGGGTTGCATCTATATGCCTATTAGAGTCTTCTATATAACTCTCAAAATTTTCATAGAATGTCAGGGTGACGACAACCTGGCTGCGCAGATTGGCACAGCAAAGCAGCATTAGCAACAGCCATATATGTTTCCCCCTGCGGAACATCTCATTTAGTGTCTTTTGCTTTCTTTGCAAGTTCAAACAGGGCGACAGGCAGATGGCAGTAGCCGGAGGGGTTCTTGTCGAGGTAATCCTGATGGTATTCCTCGGCAGGATAGAAGTTGCGCAGCGGCTCCACTTCGACCTGCAGCGGCAGGCCGTACTTCTTGGCTTCGGCCGCCATCACATCATCGATAACGGCGCGGTCGGCAACGTCAGTATAGTATATTCCTGTGCGATAGCGTGTTCCTTCATCCTCGCCTTGCTTGTTGAGACTGGTGGGGTCGATGGCCTTGAAATACATCTCAAGCAGAAAACGCAGGCTGGCGACACCGGGAATGTAGCGCAGATGCACCGTCTCGGCATAGCCCGTCTGGTCGGTATAGACCTCCTTGTAGGTCGGGTTCTCGGTGTTGCCGTTGGCAAAGCCCACCTCGGTAAAGGTGACACCTTCAATCAGTTTCAGGTATTTCTCGGCACCCCAGAAGCAGCCGGCAGCAAGGTAGAGGTCGCGCTCCTCGCACGCCATCGGCGGCAGCAATTCGACAATCTTTTCCAGCCACCGGGCATCGATGTCGTCGAAGGTGCCCAGCTCGCGGCTGTCGATGTCGAGGACAGCCACTACCCTACCCTCCTGCACAACGGGCACCACTATCTCGCTGCGGCTCTCACTGCTGCAGGCTATGTGGCCCGGAAACTGTTCCACGTCGGGAACCACCACCGTGCGACGCTCCTTCCACGCTGTGCCGCACACGCCTTTTCCATAACCTATATGCATACAGGCCACCGGCCCTTGGAACGGGCCCAGCAGCAACTCGCCACCCTTTACGCGATAGAAGCCTGTCCACCAGAAGTGGAAAGTATCGTGTATCAACGTGGCGACATTAGCCATGACGGCGATGTCATCCCCCTCTCCAACTATCAGATTCTCAATCTGCTTATATAAAAGCGAATAGCTGTTTTCTTTCATTTTTCAACATTAAATTATATTCTATCTTTCTTCCCACGTCTCGACAAAAAAGAACTTTTCGTCTTAATGGGAACGTTTGATGACCAGTACGCCTCTACGACTGTATTGTATTTCACGGATTGTCAGCACATAAAAATAATTGCCATCAGGCAGGTCGTCGCCACAGAAGTCTCCGCGATAGTCATTGCTGGCGAAGACACGTCGGCTTTGCGCCGTGTATATCTGCACCTGCACCCTGCCGTATTGCGACAGGTCGGGGATAGCCCAGCAATCGTTGTAGCCGTCTCCGTTGGGGGTGATAAGGTTGGGTATTACGAGCGTTCGCAGTTCTTCATTCGCGTTGCCATGGTCTTCAATCGTTTCCATCTCTCTAACAATGGTTTCCGTCTGTTCTGCAGGCATGGCGACAGCCTTTGCAACACTGTTTTCAATGGCATTTTCCGTCGTCTCGGCATCGTCGTGACTTGTCGGCACGGCTCTCTTGCTGTCAACGGTTGCCATTTCCGCAACCGATTCCAGCTCGACAATCCTCGTCGACATGGTTACCTCTTTTTCTTCTTCCACGACGGACGGTGGCGTCTGGCTACGTGCGGAGCTCCTCTCCTCCTCTACGACCACAGTCGCGCGCTTACCCTCTTTCTGCAATTCCACGTAGCCGTGCGTCATGTTGTCCGCCGGTGCGACGGACACCTCGGGTTGCAAATCGTTCTGCGCCACAATCGTATCTTCAGCTGTCCTGTTCGACAGCAACGCGACCATACCCACAACCGCAACGATGGCAACCGCTGTCCACAGTGCCACTGCGCGGCGCCAGCGACGTCGCGCAGCAGCCGCCATACGCGAGGATATTTCCCCCCACGCCCCTTCCGGCGGCGTGTCGCTGCCCTGCTTCAGGTTTTCCTTCAAAAAATCTTCTATGTTCATCATTTTATGCTATTCTTTTCTGTGTCACGTTCATATTCCTGTCATTTGTTCAAATAGTCTTTCCCCAGCAGCCTCTCCAGTCTTTTTTTCAACATCCTGATTGAGCGATAGTAACGCGACTTGACTGTCGACAGCGGCACCTTCATCAGCTCCGCCGCCTCGGTGAAGGTGTATTCTTCCACCGCCACCATGTTCACCAGTCCCTGATCGCCCTCCGGCAACTGACGCATGGCGTCGATGATGGCGCCACGGATGTCAATATTTTGCTCTATCGGGCGGTGTTCGAATGCCTCGATGTCCTGCTCCGACGGGTAACGCACCAGCTCCTTGCTCCTGTTGTAACGATGGTAGACCTTGAACGCCTGACGCATGAAGATAGTGTGCATCCAACCCTCGAAGGAACCATCGCCGCGATAGGACGCTATTGAGTCGAAGACCTTCACAAAACCCTCATTGAATATCTCCCTCGCCATCTCGTCGTCGTGGGCATAGCGGCGGCTCAGGGCATAGAAACGCGAACCGTACAGGTCGTACAGGGCTCTCTGCTTGACAGGGTCGCCCTCCTTGCACCCTTCTATTATTCGTTCCAGTTCCATCTTGTCGTTGTCGCCTTTGTGCGGGTATATTCTGACAGGTTTTTTGCCCTATAGTGCCTTCCTGAGGGTGTTTTGGTCTCAAAAAAAATGTTAAAAATTCATAATTTGGACTTTCTCGCTCCCCTTCAGCGTACCCTCTGAGTCGAAAATCCTGAAGATGTAAACGCCCGACGGCAACCGCAGCATCATGCCTTCGCCACTGACGGCCTTGTATTTATCCACGACGCTCTTGCCGTCGGTGCTGACCACCTCTATCGTCAGCGGCTCGCCGTCGCGTGCGGTTCTGACGGTCACCATCCCATTGCTGGGGTTGGGACAGACCCTCACGGCCGCATGCGACGGCCGGGCGGCGTCAATGCCCACGGCGTCATCGTCGACCATCGCCAGCGTGTATTCTCCCACTTTGAGGCTGGTGAGCACGAAATAGCCCTGATAGCCCTCGCCGCTATGCTTGCGTGTGACGGGCGTCCACTCCTCGCCGGCATCGCGGCGGTAGAGCAACCTGACCTTGTCGAAGTCGTTGACCGTGGTGACAAAGTCGCCGTCAAGCGAGGCGTCATCGTCGATGCGGCTGTAGTAGAACTGCCCATTCAGGCGCGCCCCGTCGGGTATGCGCCCAGTCACTGTCCAGTAGCGGTCTGCCATGCGCAGGTATCGGGGGCTGTACGATGTGTCCGGACGTGTCCAGTGGTGCGTGACGTGCAGCCATGCACTGTCGCCACCGGGCATCAGCGTAACGCTGGTGCGGAACAGGGCGTCGGCAAACTCGTAAGTACCTTTGGCATTGATGTTCTCATGCTGGGCCACCGAGGCCGTCGACAGCTCTTCGTCGTAGTTCGCTATGGCGAAGAGTGGCTTGAACGGCAGGCGGAATGCGGCCTTTGCTGTGATGCCGTCGAAAGTCACCAGCCTGCGCACAGTGTCCAGCTTCGGCGAGAAGAAGGTGACCCACACCCTGTTGCCCGTGGCGAAGGTGTCGGTACCGTACAGCTTCTGACGCAGGTACACCGCCGTGACGCTGCGCGGAGTGCTGATGGAATCGATGACATAATCCACAAAACCAGGGCGGAACACATGGAAGTCGAAGAAGTCCGTCAGGTCCATACCACTATAGAGCGACAGGCTGTCGCACAGCTGGCGGCTGTCGATGTTGGTGAATGCGGCTCTCTCAAACAGCGTCCGTAACGAGGCGTAGAACAGCGAGTCGCCCATATATCCGCGAAGCGAGTGCCACACCGTGGCGCCCTTGTCGTAGACCGTCGAGCCGTAGGTGTACAATGGCTCCTGCCCGTATACTGGCTTGAAACCGTGGTCTTTGACATGGGTGTTCATCAGCACATCTATCAGGTTACGACGCGCAAACTGACGGTAGTACAACGGTGCCGTATCGGCCGTCATCGCCTCTATGGCGACCTCCTCGCAGAAAGAGGCACCGCCCTCATTGATCCACATGTCCTGACTTGTGGAGCAGGTCACAAGATTGCCGAACCACGAATGCGCGAACTCGTGCGACATGGTGGCAAGGCATGCCTCATCATTCGACGACATGCAGTTGGTTGTGAAGGCTATGTTGCCCACATGCTCCATGGAACCCATAGGGGTCGACACATAGCCCACGCGGTCCCAACGGTATGGACCGAAACGGCGCTCGTACATCGGTATCACCTTGCTCATGTTCTCGTAGGTGCGCCATACGCTGGTGCTGTCGTGATTCAGAAAGCCCAGCATAGCGGGATACACCGACGACTCGCCCTCATACTGGCGCTCAATGATGTGGAACGGCGCCACAGCCACTCCCACCAGATAGGTGGGCGTCCGGCGGCTCAGTGTCCAGCACCAGCGGCTACTGCCGTCGGCATTGTACGTCACCGTGTCCAGCAGGCCCGTGCATATAGCCTTCCACCCAGGCTTGGCGGTAATCTCGAAGTGGTAGGTCGCCTTGTCGTAGAAGTTGTCGCGGCACGGAAACCACGCCTTGCCCACATTGTGCGGATACTCATAGATGGCTATGCCTAGGTTATAATAGATGTTGTCGTCGAAGTAGAAACCGCCCCAGCCTTGCGGCATCACGTGCTGACCCTTGTTGTAGAAGACGGTCAGCGTCACCGTGTCGTCCACACCGCCATCGTATGGCACCGACACCAGCCGACACAAAGCGTCGTATACAAACGCCACACCGTGACCATCCACCCACACCGAGTCGACCACCGATGGGCACAGCTCCAGCCGCAACGTGTCTACGGCTCTCAGCGTCCGCAGCGTCACCGCAGCACTGCCAGTAATGGTCTTCTCAGTCCTGTTGCCTATGTCCAGACGCAGGTCGTAGTGGAGGGCGTCGATACTGTCGGCGACGTTGTCCTGAGCCTGTGCAACACAAAAAAACATCACAAATACAATAAAAATAAATAAATTGCGTTTCATAACAAAAAGTATTTGACCTGCAAAAGTACTAAAAAAAAGTTAAAATCGCTCCACGGTGTAAGATTTGCTTCTATTTTTTCGTTTACATATAAAATAAACACCACAAAAACACTCAATCATGAAAAAAACAACAATTCTCATGGCTATCCTTGCCACAGCATGCTGTTTCTCAGCCTGCAAGAAAGACGGGGTCTACAACCCTAAGGAAAAAATCGCCGCCATCTACCAATCCAGCGACTACTCCTACTCCTACTACAACGAACAGACCGGCGCATGGGAGGAGGAATACAGCCACAACTCCCCCAAATCCCTCGCCGAGAAATGGAATTGGGACGGCAAGAAACTCTCCAGCATCGACTTCTACTATACTGAAGAGGACGAGAACGGCAACTCCGTCAACCTTAAGGAGTACACTGTCAACTTCACCTACGACGGCAAACAGCTGACCAAAGTGACAGACGATTCTGAACCAAACAGCTACATCGAATATTCCTACGATGGCAAGAAGATTGACAAGATAACCATGTTCTACAACGGCGCGGCCGTCGAGACCTACACCTTCAGCTACGATGGTAAGAAGATTGACAAGATAACCCTAACCTACGAGGAAAATGACTGGGACACCAAGTCCTTGCGCAAGCACAACGTCTTGCAGAATATCGTATGGCGCTCTCTCATCCCCGACGTGAGCAACGCCTCCGAAACAGCCTCCATGGTCAAACGTGCCTCTAAGGGTTCCAAAAGCGAAACCATGACAGTATCTCTCACCTGGGACGGCAACAACATCAGCAAAGCCTCCTCGGGTGAAGATGCAATCGAATTCACCTACGACGACAAGAAGAACCCTCTGGGCGGTTTCCTCGGCAGCTTCGGCGGTGAGATTACCGATGCCGTGAGCGAAGGATTCGACTGTTTCAACAAGAACAACGTCCTCACCGTCAAAGAGACCTTTGAAGGCGACAGCGACTACAGCGAAACGATAAACTTCTCCTACACCTACGATGGCAAATGGCCCGTCACACGCACCAACAAACGCGAATTTCAGGACGATTTCTACCACGGAATCAGAAACAGTACCATCTATATCGAATATGCCGACTGATGGTTCTGAAGTTCACGTAACTATCAGATTTCAAAACTCATAATTCACAACTAAAAACAGCGATGCTCATTCTGCATCGCTGTTTTTTACTGATAGTCCTAAAGACCATCAAACTTTCAAAATTCATAATTCATAATTCAAAATTATTACAGTCTCTGCCGACGTCAGTTCACCACCAACTTCTTGGCCGCATTGCCTCCCACGGTGTGGGTTATGACGACGTACACGCCCTTGGGCCATCCGCGGACACTGAAAGAGGAGGACACTCCCGTCGCCTTCACGTCCAGCATCTTCGTGCCCTGAAGACTGTACACCTCGACACGGCTCAGCGTGAACGACGACAGCACCTGCACATAGTCGCTGGCAGGATTCGGCAACACGTAGGTCAACTGGTCCAGAACACCGGCAGGCTCGACGGATATGCTCGTCACGGTGTCGCAAGAGTAGATGTCCACCCCCTCGCTCCAACGGCTGTAGAGAACCGTGTCCTGCTCACACAACGCCCGCACGTACGCCACATAATGTGTGCAGCTGTCCAGTCCCGTCAGGTGAGCCACCTGTATGGGACACGTCACGACAGTGCCCTCACCGGGAAGCGTACCAGCAGGACCGTAGCTCACCTCCCACCCGACGTGGTCACCATGCGTGGTCCACAGCAGAACGGCGTCGTCGTTGCTCACGCTACCGACACGGAAGTTCTGCACCGACGGACACTCGTACTGCGGCTCACCGTCAAAGAACGACGAGTCTATCAGCACTATCGGAAAGTCAAGCATGAAAAAAGGACTCTCGAACCATCGCCACAATGTGTCTATATACAAACTGGTGTCCACATAATCACGCCTGAATCTGTATTTATGCATGGGCGTGCACTCGCAACTATTGTCCGTACAATCATCATCAAGTTGTATTTTTGTCGCTCCAAGATAGCTGCTGTACGCCGCCAGCAACCCAAGCGGATTTGTGATGTTTTCTAGAGTCCAGTAATAGTTGCTGTATTGTGTGTGTCCTACATAGAAGGAGTCGTACACCGTTATGTCCTTGTCGAAGTAGAACTCTTTGACAGGTATTATTTCCGATGTGTAGTTGACAGGCTCGTGGCAACAAGTGCGATTGTAGCGGTTAATGTAATACCGATACCTTGCCCTCACATCAACATCCATATAGCGCGGCGCCCTTGCATAGTCCCATTCTATCTCCCCGACCAGAGGATATGCATTCTCCGACGCGTCGGCCTCGTAGATCCTCAAATACTCCGTATTGAATGGCGGCATGTCAAGACGGGCATTCGGATAAGCATGTGCCCGCGAATTCTGGAGCAAACTATACGTGACGAATAGAGCTGAGGCAATCCCAACTATCTTCAACGGCTGCTCGGTATAGCAGTATCTCATCACCTCACCCTTGAAAGAAACCAGATCTGGAATATAAAGAGTCGAATATGTGCCGTATCTGGAACAAATTTTGTCGCCTCTGTCAAGCATCAGTCTGTTGTTTGTGTCGCTCAGCCACGTCTCGCTCCACCACTGGTAATGGTATATCGGCGAACGCCCGTGGATGGTGTCGCCTGTGCGGAAATATATCTGCTCAGGCGGAGTCTGCGCCGACAGCATGAGGGGCAGCGGCGAAAGTAACAAGAAGAATAATAATATCTTTTTCATGACAATCCGGATTTTATGGTTCTATTCGCAAATGACGGCGTTGGGCAAGCTCTGCACGTTGAGTTGCTGATTTGTCGTGCAGTCGAACTGCCCGTCCGTAACGGTGTATGGCGAAAAGAATGATTTCGCGCGGTAATTGGTTGGAGAACAGCCTGTTGGTATAGACTTGGCGCATAAAGGTGTTGAGGAGAGCGTCTGTGTGTAATAGTCCAGCAGGCTGTTGTCACTGTCCTTGTACCCTATCGCGAGAGAACTGCTCTGACCGTTATAGTTGTCCAGCGACAATAGCGTCCTCCCTTTGACAAAAGAACAGTTGAAAGGTGCTGGCGGCAACGGCAACTCCGCCAAAAAACTGCCGTGAGACAAGCCGGGGTATTCCCCTGTAAGCAACAGGTGAAGTTCCTGTGCATTGGCGCTGTAACGGATGTCCCTAATATATATACTGTCAATAATATTAGGCAGTATGTACACCGTATAATTATATACCTGCAGCGGATTCGCGGTGGTCGTGAGCGACATCATGTCGTAGACGTTGACAACAATATATGGCGAATAATAGCCACCCTTGCTCGCCGTCGCCACCATGTCGCCATCCGTATTGGTGATCGCCAGAACGGGATGACTATGTTCCACACCGTCCCAGAAAAAAGTGTACATGTATACCGTGTCCTGATGGCCTCCCGTCATGAACATGCCGCTGCGACGGTGTATGCGGAGGGTCTCGCAGTACGACGGCGGTACGGTAGTGCCCGCCGTGACAACGAAGTTGTCGGTCACACATATACGTGTACGCCTCTCTGCTTCCCAGTCCGCATAATCGCTGACTCCTATGGTGTAGCTCCAGCCCGATGGAGAACCCTCCGTACCGATCACATCTACGCTGCACCAATGGCGTTTGCTCTGGCCGTCGGTAACAGCGCCCACCAGCGCGACATGGGTCTCCCCGTTGTCCTCAAAAACAACCAAGTCATGCAGCGTGTCAGCATACAGCGGACTCTGCTGGAACCCGTCGTACGTGTGGTACGTGAGAGCCCCTGACATGAGGTCGGCAACCTTGAACCAGCCCCACACGCCGACGGTGGGACCAGCATTGTCATATCCGCAGAAATATACAAATCCGCCGTGCACCTCCATGTCAAGCACATACAGCGTCGACGGTATCTGAGAGTTGATGACCTGCATCGACGCATCGGCGTATGCGAAGTGGTGCTCCGAGGACGTCTCCACATAGCTTACGGTAGCGGGGTAGCTGTACTCGCGCACTATGGCGTTCGCTATGCCTCCGCCGTACTGCACCTCGGTCACTCGGTCCTGCCCGTAGGCAACGACTCCCAGCAACACGAATAGAATAATAATTGGATTCCATCTCATTAGTGTATGTTTTTTTTAAGTTATAACGTTGTTCATTTCCGCACTATAGTGCCATTAAGTCGAAAAAAAGTTTCAAAATTAACATATTTTAACTCTTTTTAACTTTTATAGCCTCGCGAAAAGAACTGAAAAGACAATGAGAGCATCGGAAAAAACCGACGTTCTCATTGTTATGGACTTCATAGCGCGGGACTACAATGCTTTTTGAAGTTCGCCCTGGACAAGCTCACACTTTCAGTACTTGACAATGTCTATCAGCCTCACTCCCTCCAACCACACGGCGATGCAACCCACAGCGCCGTCGTCGCCGCTGTCTTCCCAGTTCTCAATGGGCTGCAGGGTACGGGCATTCACAATCTCAAAATACTCAGGCTCGAACTTCAGGCCGTCGGGACACTGCTCTTCATTGACCTCGTGGTAGGTGGCAAGGGTCTCGAGAACCCACTCTTTGACATCTTCAAGATCCTCATATTCCGCCATTTCAGCGCTCTGCTGCAGTGTGGCGTTGATGGCTGGAGCCACGGCACGAGCGGCTGCCGAGAGACGCATGTTGCGGCTACTGAGTGCCAGTCCGTCGTCAGCCCTCACAATAGGACATGCGACAATGTCGATAGGATACTTTATCTGCTCTATGAGGTTGCGGATGATGGCAAGCTGCTGATAATCCTTCTCGCCGAAGTAGGCACGGTCGGGCTCCACCAGGTCGAACAGGCGACGTACCACAACAGCGACGCCAGAGAAATGACCAGGACGCTGAGGCCCTTCCATCACCTCCTCGAGGGGACCGAAGTGATACTCCTCCTTGACAGGCTCCGGATACATCTCCTCTACACTGGGAGCAAAGACATAATCGGCTCCCACCGTCTCCAGCTTCTCACAGTCGGCGTCGACGGTGCGCGGATACTTCGCCAAGTCCTCCTTATTGTTGAACTGTATGGGGTTGACAAAGACGCTGACAAAAACGATGTCGTTCTCCGATTTGGCACGACGCACAAGCGAGAGGTGACCTTCGTGGAGGGCGCCCATTGTAGGAACAAGGCCTATGCTCTTGCCGGCAGCTTTGGCTGCCCGGACGGCCTCTTTCAGCGAGGCAACTGTTTCTATTTTCTTCATTTCGCTATTTTAAATTGTGATTTTATTTTAACATTGATCTCCTTGATTTCTCAGGAATTGTTTTATTTGTTCAGCAATATATTTTTAAAAATGAATTAATCAGGAATCTCATCTTTCGGAATTTAACTTTCAGCATTAAATCATTCAACCTCTTCATAATCGGTGAACTCATCCTCATCATCCCTCGGCTCATAGTTCTTGCGGCCAAGCCACTTGTTGGGCAACTCCAACAGATAATTCAGTGCCGTGATGATTAGGCTGAACAGCAATGCGTTGCCAAAACTCTCTACATGGAAAGGCCCTACTATCATTGCAGCCATCTCTATGATGACAGCATTGATTATGAATATGAACAACCCCATGCTGAGCACCGTGAAGGGCAGGGTGACAAAAATAAGGATAGGACGTATGAAATTGTCCAGCAACGACAACACCAATGCCGTGACAATAGCCACGCCTATACCACCGTTGTCTATCCATACGCCAGGAATGATGCGGATGGCTATGATGATGGCAAGGGTGAGGATTATGGTGCGCGCCACAAATCCCCATGGCCCCGAATAGTGCCGCCGGTAGTCGTCGATTCTAATTTTCAATGTTCACCTCTCCTTTCCCTTGACGTATCAACTCAAGCTTGCCGCCACTGCAGTCCACTACGGTCGACGGTATGTCCTCGCCTATGCCTCCGTCGACGACCATGTCGACATGGTGGCCGAAAAGTTCATGAATCAGCTCAGGATCTGTCAGGTACTCCACTTCGCGATCCACGTCAAGCGTGCGCACAGAGGTGCCTATCAGGGGCACACCGACGGCCTCGATAATAGCGTTGCATATAGGATTGGCAGGCACTCGGACCCCTATAGTGCGGTTGGGGTTCAGGTAGTTGCGGGGCACCGAGTTGTTGGCATCCATAATGAAGGTATATGGCCCGGGCAGGCATCCACGTATCATGCCGTAGGTGTCGCCATCCATCGGGCGCACATATTCCGACATGGAGCTTATACTGTCGAACAGCATCGAGTACTTAGCCTTCTTCAACGAGAAGCCTTTGAGCATGGCTATCTTCTCCACCGATTTTTTGTACTCCATGCTGCACACGAATGCATACAGCGTATCGGTAGGAATTATCACCACGCCACCACCGCTCAACACATCAGCCACACGGTTGATTTCATGATAATTAGGGTTTTCTGAGTATATCTTTACTAACATATTTTTTCTCTCTTTTCGGGTTGCAAAAATACACACGTTGACGAAAATGACAAAATTTATTTAACAATTATTATCTATAATAAAAAGCGTAACCCTGCGTTATTGGTGTTAATTTACGATTGTATTTGAACAAATCCAAAAAACGAACCAATGAAAAAGACCCTCTATACCCTACTGTTTGTCAGCATCTTCATCACATGCAACGCTCAACAGAACGTGCGTTTCGACGACTACTTCTACGATGCCACAATGCGCATCGACTATATGCGCTCGGGATGCATGAAGCACGACACCTGCATCTTCAAGGAGTTCTCCTACCAGAACGACGCATGGGCGGGTTCGCTCACACAGCTCCTCGACCCCATCGACAATGGCGAATACCGCCTGCTGGTCAAGGACGCCACCACCGGACGCGACCTCTACTCGCGCTGCTACAACACTCTTTTTGAAGAATATCGCTCAACCATCGCAAGCCGCGAGCGCGACAGCATAGCCAATTTCGAGGAGGTGATGCTCATGCCCATGCCCAAAAAGGCTGTCGACATCTGTCTGCAGAAACGCGACAAGAAGAACCGTTTCTTCACCTCCGCCTCCTTCCGGTTCGACCCGACAACTATACGCATCAACAAACGGCTGCCCGACAAGAAGCCTCTGCAACTGCGCTACAACGGCGACCCGCACAACAAGATTGACGTGGTCATAGTGGCCGAAGGCTATGGACGCAAGGATGCCAAAAAGATGAAAGCCGACTTCGAGAAATTCACTGAATACATGCTGGCTCAAGAACCGTTCAAGAGCCGCGCCAGCGACTTCAACGTCTGGGGCGTGGGACTGCTGATGCCCGAAAGCGGTGTCACCGACCCCAACGCCAACCGCTATGTCGAGAGCGCCGTGGGCTCATCCTACAACACCTTCAATATGAACCGCTATTTGATGACCACGCAGCTTTTCCGACTGCACAACCTGCTGCGCGGCGTGCCTTACGACCATATTATCATCATGGCCAACTGCGACACCTACGGCGGCGGCGCCATCTACAACTACTACGCTTTCAGCGCCGTGCAGGAGATGTCCATGTGGATTTTGCCTCATGAGCTGGGACACTCCATCGGAGGTCTGGCCGACGAGTACGTGGAGGACGACCCCAACTACAACCGACGATACGAAGGCATCGAACCACTGGAACCCAACATCACCTCGCTGGTGAACTTCGAGGCCAAATGGAAATATCTGGTGCCTGAGGGCACTCCCATTCCGACCAAGCCGGCCGAAGGTCTCGGACGACGCGACAACGGCCCCGTCGGCGCCTACGAAGGTGCCGGCTACCTCGAGAAAGGCTGCTACAGACCTTGCACCAAATGCATGATGCGCGACTACGCCGAGTTCTGCCCCGTCTGCAAGAAACGTATGATCGAAATCTTTGACCTCTACACCAAATGAACCTCCTCCGAAACGCCATACGAGCAGCTCTTCTGCTGCTGTCGCTGCCACTATTCTTCTCGTCCTGCATCAAGGACGAGGACTATCTGACGGACAGCAACGTACGTCTGGCATTCTCGGAAGACACCGTCTCGTTCGACACCGTCTTCGCCACCATGGCGACCATCACGCGACAAGTCAAAGTCTACAACAACTACGACGCGCCACTGCTCCTCAACACCGTGACACTGCAGGGCGGCGCCTCTTCACGTTTCCGCATCAATGTCGACGGCGACACCAGCTTCAACGCCCGCAACGTCGAGATAGCCGCACACGACAGCATATTCATCTTCATTCAGGCCAACATCAACCCAAACGACCAGCTCTCTCCCTTTCTCGTCGAAGATGCCATCGTCTTCAACTTCAACAAACGGCAGCAACGCCTCCCACTGATGGCCTACGGCCGCAACGCCGTCTACCACCTTCCCACTCATCGCATCTTCAGCGCCTACACCGACCGCTACGGCCGTCCCGACACCGTCTGGTACCCCTTCTCCATCATCGACTGCAACAACTGGGACCACTCGAGGCCTCATGTGATATGCGGTTTCGCCGTCGTGAACAGCAATGAGACTCTGCACCTCCTGCCGGGCGACGAACTCTATTTCGCCCCCGACTCCTACCTCTGGGTCTACGACAGCGCCTCGCTCGACGTCCGTGGCGCCATGAACACACCCGTCCTCTTCACTTCGGTACGGCACGACGGATACTACGACTCCCTCCCCGGACAATGGGGATACATCTGGCTCTCGCAAGGCAGCAAGGACAACTTCATGGAATGGGCCAAGATTGAGAACGCTACCATCGGCATCGTGGTCGACACCAACGTCAACAACAACCCAACACTAACCATCAGCAACAGCATCGTCACCAATCACTCCGTCAGTGGCATACGCGGACAGGGCGCCACAATCGTGGGCGACAACCTGCTGGTCTGCAACTGCGGATACTACCTGCTCGAACTGCGCTTCGGCGGCAACTACTGCTTCAGCAACTCCACCTTCGCCAACTACTGGCGCTACTCGAGCAGAAAGACTCCGGCAGTCATTCTCAACAACTACTACGCCTACGACGAGAACACCATCTATCCTCGCCCGCTGACCAAGGCCGATTTCCTCAACTGCATCATCTACGGCAACTACAGCAGTCAGGACAACAGCGGCGAGATAACTTTCGACCGCCTCGAGGGCTTCACCTTCAACTACAACTTCCGCAACTGCCTGCTGCGCACCACCATCGTCGACACCGTAGGAACATCGACAATCATCAACCGCGACCCTCTATTCACCGACCCCTATGCCAACAACTACATACCTTCCACCGAATCGCCCGCCGTTGGTGCCGCCAACGCCGCCTTTCTGCTCAATCCCAACGACTTGACAGGCTCTCCACGACCGTCGCTACCGACAATAGGGGCTTTCGAACCAAAATAATTCTCTAACCCGAAACATCTGACCATAGAATGTATAACTATATAAAAGGACATCTCGCAGAAGCCAATCCCTCCTATGCCGTCGTCGACTGCGGAGGGGTGGGCTACCAGCTCGAAATAACCGTCAACACCTACTCGCAGATAAAAGACCTGACCGAAGTCAAGCTCCTCGTCCACGAAATAATACGCGAGGACGCACATATCCTCGTGGGCTTCTTCAGCGAGGCGGAGCGCGACATGTTCCGCCTGCTCCTCTCTGTGAACGGCGTGGGCGCCGCCACCGCACGCGTCATGCTGTCATCGCTGACTGTCGACGAACTGTCACGCGCCATCGTCGACGGCGACGTCAAACGAGTACAGAAAGTCAAAGGCATCGGCACCAAGACGGCTCAACGCATACTGCTCGAATTGCGCGACAAGGTCAACCCTCTCGCCTCTGGCTCCTCAGCTGACGGCGTGGTGCCTTCGACAAACAGCAACGCCGACGAGGCTCTATCAGCACTCGTCATGCTCGGTTTTCCAAAGGCGGCATCCGAAAAGGTTCTCGCCAAGGTCGCCACTCAAGACCCCTCGGCGTCAGTCGAGGAACTCATCAAAATGGCTCTGGCTCACGGTATTTGATAACATTGAAAGTTGAATTTTGAGTTTTCTCCGCTCTTCATATAATACACACTCTATTCTGCGCAGGATTGTCACATTCTGCGGCATGATGCTGTTGCTCTGCTCGCAGCACGCGATGGCGCAGACACCCGACGGCGACAGCTCGTCCTCCTCGCTGCATTTCCCCATCCCGACAGGCAGCAACGCGCCCAAAAGCCCACTCTACCTCAACAATCCGGCCAACATGACCACCACCATCGAATACGACCCCGAGACGCACAGCTACGTGCGCATCACCCGCATAGGAACGGTAGTCGTCAACAGGCAGTACATGACTTTCGAGGAATACCAGGACTACCATATCCAGCAGCTGATGGACGAATACTGGCATGAGAAAAGCTCCTTGAACGAACTGCGAGGCGGTGGCGAAAGCGGCCTGCTGAGCAAAATCCCGGGATTCAACGAGATAAGCCGCAAACTCGAGAGCCTAAAAGAAATACCGGAAATCAAGATAACGCCTCGAGGCAGCGCCGACCTCACTCTACAGGTTATCAACAACTTCACCGACAATCCCTCGCTCGATGAGTCACGACGCAGTGTCACCAACTTCGACTTCGACGCCAACATCCAGCTGACTCTCAACGCCAAAGTAGGCGACCTCATCAATACTGACATCAACTGGAACACTCAGGCCACCTTCGATTTCGAAAACCAGATAAAACTGAAATACGAGGGCAAAGAGGACGACATCATACAGCTGCTCGAGGCCGCCGACATCTCGTTCCCGCTGAACACCACGCTCATCAAGGGTAGCCAAAGGCTATTCGGCGTACACACAAAACTGAAATTCGGCAACCTGACCGTCGATGCTGTCGCCAGCCAGAAAGAGACAAGCACCGAAAACATGCAGGTGCAGGGCGGTGCCTCGGCTCAGGAATTCGAGATACGAGCCGACGAATACGAGGAAAACCGCCACTATTTCATCGCTCAGTACTTCTATGACAACTACAACAAGGCGATGTCGACGCTCCCCGTGGTGAACAGCAACATCAAGATTATCCGTCTCGAGGTATGGCGCACCAACATCGGCGCAGCTGTAACCAACAACCGCAACATCCTGGCTCTCACCGACCTCGGCGAACACACCACCTCGTCACCCAATGTCTACAGCGGGCCATCGGTACGACCTGACGGCAACCGTAGCAACAGCCTTCTGCAACTGATAAACAGCACGGCAGTACGCAACATCAACAACGTCACTCCCTATATGGACGGCCTCGGTTTCACGGGCGGCACCGACTACGAGAAAGTGGAGAGCGCACGACTGCTGCCGGCAAACGAGTATACCTTCAACTCTCAACTGGGATTCATCACTCTGGCTCAACCGCTTGCAAACGACCAGATTCTCGCCGTGGCTTTCCAGTATCAGGTGATCGGCGACACCACCATATATCAGGTAGGCGAACTGACCACCGACGGTGTCAACGACCCCAACACTCTCATCGTCAAACTGCTCAAAGGCACAGCCGTCAACAGCCGTAGCCCGCTGTGGCGGCTCATGATGAAGAATGTATACTTCCTCAAAAGCACTCAAATAAGCCGCGACAATTTCAGACTCAACGTATTATACGAAAACCCAGAAGGAGGTGTAGGCATAGGCTACTTCACCGAAGGCCCCCTGGAAGGGACACCGCTCGTGCAGGTGTTCGGCCTCGACCGTATGGATGCCTCGCAAAGCTACTACTATCCCGACGGCGTCTTCGACTGGTTCGACAGCGCAGCTTTCAAGGGCGGCACCATTCAGGCCACCACAGGACGTATATTCTTCCCCTACGTCGAGCCTTTCGGCAAAGACCTGCGCGACATGCTGGGCGACAATGCTCTCGCCAACCGCTACTGCTTCGACTCTCTCTACACCATGACGCAGACTCTGGCTCAGCAATATGCCGACAAGAACAAGTTCTACCTTGAAGGCTATTACACCAGCTCCGTCAGCGGAGAGATTCAACTGGGATACAGCGTGACACAAGGCTCCGTGACGGTCACCGCCGGCGGAATGCCCCTGATCGAGAATGTCGACTACACCGTCGACTACACAATGGGTACCGTCCGCATCATCAACGAAAGCCTCCTCTCCTCGGGAACGCCCATCAGCGTCAGCTCGGAGAACAGCTCCTTCAGCATGATGACTAAACGAATGCTCGGTCTGCATCTCAACTACGAGTTCGACCCCGACATCAATCTCGGCGCAACCTTCATGAATCTGCGCGAGAAACCTCTCACTCAAAAGAACAACTTCGGCGACGAGCCTACCAGCAACTCCATCTGGGGCCTCGATTTCAACTATCGGCACGACGTCCCGCTCATCACCAAGATTATGGATCATCTGCCTGGCATCCAGACCAAAGCCCCCTCAACTCTGACACTGCAGGCCGAATTTGCTCACTTCATCCCCGGCATGGCCAACACCGGCAGCGACGACGGCAAAGTGACATATATCGACGACTTCGAAGGTGCCGAGAGCAACATCGACCTCCGCAGCTACAGCTTCTGGCACCTCGCCTCCACTCCGCAGGACTACCGCAGCTCGCTGCCCATGTTCCCCGAAAGCGCCCCGGGCTCTGGTCTCGCCTATGGCTTCAACCGCGCCCGCACCGCATGGTACAGCGTCAGCTCCATCTTCTTCGAGTCAAACTGCCCTGAGAACATCGACGAGAACGACCGCTCGCACCCCTACGCACGACAGATTTACCAGAAAGAGGTCTTCCCGAACAAAAGCATCGCCGCAGGCGAAAACACACGTCTCTATGAACTCACCCTCGCCTTCTACCCCTCCGAGAAAGGTCCCTACAACTACGACGTGGCACCCACGGCTCTAAGCTCCGGCATCAACCAGAACGGCCTTCTCAACAACCCGCAGAGCCGTTGGGGCGGCATCATGCGCGAACTGACATACACCGACTTCGAAAGCCAAAACATCGAGACCATAGAGTTCTGGCTCATGGATCCATTCATCAACCCAGAGACCGGTGAACACGACGACACACGCAGCGGCGGCAGGCTCTATCTCAACCTCGGCGATATCAGCGAGGACATCCTCCGCGATGGGCGCAAGAGTTTCGAGAACGGCCTCCCAACAGCCAATAACCTTGAAGCCTTCCTCGCCAACCCTGTCGACACAACCATCTGGGGACGAGTTCCTAAGATGCAGGCTGTAGTCAATTCGTTCGACAACAACGAGGCCTCGCGACACTATCAGGATATCGGCTACGACGGTCTGGGCAGCGCCATCGACCTCGGCGACGAACAGTCCTTCTTCTCCGACTATATCAACAGCATCGCTACACTCTTCGGCACTGGCTCGCAAGCCTACCAGATGGCATCCGCCGACCCCTCGAGCGACGACTACCGCTTCTTCCGCAGCACCTACTACGACCAGAACAACGTCAAAATCAACGACCGCTACAAATACTACAACAACCCCGAGGGCAACAGCGTCAGCGACGCCGACAACCCGGAGGACTATTCAACCGAAGGCTCCTCATACCCCAACATCGAGGATATCAACCGAGACAACACCCTCAGCGAGAGCGAGAACTACTACCAGTATGTCATCAACCTTCAGCCCGACCAGATGGTCATAGGCAAAAACCACATTGTCGACATTCACGAGGCACAGAACGTGCAGCTGGCCAACGGCACCACCACCACTTGCCGCTGGTACCAGTTCCGAATCCCCATCCGCGAACCCGACCAGACAATAGGCAACATCAACGGATTCCAATCCATTCGATTCATGCGTATGTTCATGAACGGCTTCGAAGACCCCGTCATCCTCCGTTTCGCAACTCTCGAACTGGTCTACGGCACCTGGCGCAAATACAGCGAGAATCTGCTTCAACCCGGCGACTACCCCACCGGCATGAGCGAAAACACCACCTTCACCCTCTCCACTGTCAACATCGAGGAGAACGGTAGCCGACAGCCTGTGCCATACAACCTGCCTCCCAACATCGAACGCGAGTCGTGGTACTCCACATCATCATCATACACCGAACTCAACGAACAGGCTCTCGAACTCGACATACAAGAACTCAACGCCGGCGACGCCCGTGCCATCTACCGCAACGCCCAATACGACCTACGCTACTACGGCAAACTCAAAATGTTCGTCCACGCCGAGAAGAAGTTCGAGACCGACCGCCTCTACGACGGCGACCTGCAACTCTTCGTAAGGCTCGGCAGCGACTACACCAACAACTACTACGAGTATGAGGTGCCACTGAAACTCACACCCTGGGGCACATCGGCTGACAGCAAGGAACTCATCTGGCCCGAAGCCAACAACGTCGAAATCGACCTGCAGAAAATGGTTGAGATTAAGACTAACCGCAACCGCAAGATACGCAGTGGCAACGCCGACTACAACAGCACCATGCTCTACAGCGAGATCGCCGACGGACATCGCTACACTGTCATGGGCTCGCCCAATCTGGGCAAAGTGAAAGTCATCATGGTCGGCATCCGCAACCCACGAAAACAAAGCCTCGACGACGGCAACGACATGATGCCCAAAAGCGCCATCGTATGGATCAACGAACTTCGCCTATCCGACTATATCAACCGTGGCGGATGGGCCGCCATGGCTCTGGCACGCACCAACCTCGCCGACGTGGGCAACCTATCACTCTACACCTCCTACACCACCTCCGGCTTCGGCAACCTCGAGGACAAACTCAACAAGCTGGAACTGGTCAACACCTTCAACATCCAGACCACCCTGAACCTTGAGATGGGGCGCTTCCTCCCAGAAGAATGGGGTCTGCACATCCCTCTCTATCTGGACTATAACAAGCAGATTGGCAGCCCGGAATACAATCCCCTCGACCCCGATGTGAAGCTGAGCGACGATCTGGAAACCTACCAGACCTTCGCCGAACGCGACTCTGTGAAACAGATGACTCAGCAACAGAAGTCCACCACCAACCTCACGCTCACCAATATGCGCAAAGAACGCACAGGCAAGTCTGCTCTCAAACCTCATTTCTACGACATCGAGAACTTCGCCTTCTCCTACGCCTACAGCGGCGAGCACTCCAGCGACGACGACCTCGAATACTACAACAAAGATCAGCACCGCGGCGGTTTCACCTACAATTTCGCCATCAACCAGCCAAAACAGTTCAAGCCTTTCGACAAGATGAAGCCTTTCCAGAAGAAAAGCCTACGCTTCATCAAGGATTTCAACATCTACTACCAGCCTAAGAACCTGAGCTTCACCACCGAAATATACCGCGACATCGAGGCCACTCTGCTTCGCAACAAGAGCGCCGCACTCGTCATCATGAACCCCACCTATTTCAAGCAGTTCACCTGGCGCCGCGACTACAACATGCAGTACGACCTCGCGCGTAGCCTTCATATCACCTACGACGCCACCGCCAACGCTCGCATCGACGAACCGCCGGGACTGGTCGACCGCTCCTCCAGCGACACCATGTGGGCGGCCATTATGCGCGGCGGCACTATGCAGAACTTCCAGCAGAACATCAACGTCACGTGGGACATACCTATCAACAAACTGCCCTACATGGACTTCCTGCGTACTCCTTTCTCCTACCGCTCCACCTATAACTATCTGGGTACCACGCAAGCTCTCGCCTCGCAGGGCGCCGTCATCAGCAACAACACCATCATGACGCTCTCCGCTCAGGCCAATATGCAGACCCTTTACAACAAGTCGCAATTCATCAAGAAAGCCTACGCCCGCAAGCCCGTCAAGAAAGAGTCTGTCAACAAGAAAGGCAAAGACGCCGACAAGGATAAAAACACTCTCGACAAGAAACGCGGACTCGAGCAACGCAAGGCCGACGCCGCAAAAGCCGACTCCCTGCGCAAGGCCGAACGGCAAGAACGTCTCAAGGAACTCGGCAATTTCGGCATCCGACTCGTCACCTCTCTCAAGAACGCCAACCTCCAGTACAACAGCACCTCCAGCGCCTCCATCGCCGGCTTCATGGGCGAGTCGCGCATCGTCGGCCTCGACCCCTCCAACCAATGGGCTCCCGGTATGGCATTCGTGCTGGGACTGCCGACAGAATCGCAGGACAACACCATCGAATCTCTGCTCCGCGACGACCTCCTCTCCCACGACACCCTTATGAACACCCCCAACATCAACACTCAGAATCAGGTACTCAATTTCCAAGCCTCGCTGGAACCGTTGCGCGACTGCCGTATCGACATCAACGCCACACGCAACTACTCCTCGCATCAGGAATACTACTACAAATACAGCAACGCCACCGAACAGGTCGAAGGGCCTCTGTCGAACATCACCACCGGCTCGTACACCTCCACCGTGTGGACCTTCCGCACCATGTTCCGCAACAGCGACGAACTATTCCTCGAATTCCTCGACGCCCGCTCCACTGTGGCAGGACGGCTCGCCAGCCTCAACCCCGACCCCTACACCGACCAGATGGTGCAAGACACTATGAACGGCCTTTACTATCCCGCAGGCTACGGCGCCAACCAGCAGTCGGTGCTGCTCACCGCTTTCCTCGCCACCTACACCGGCAAAGACCCCTCCGACTACGGTTTCTCGCCTTTCCTCAACCTGCCACTGCCTAACTGGAGCCTCAACTACACCGGACTCAACAAGATTGAATTCCTCAAGAAATGGTTCAACAACATTTCCATCAACCATAAATACTCCTCCACCTACACTGTCGGCAACTTCTATACCGATGCCGCCATCAGTGCCATCACCGAAGGCTACGACTACGGCACCGAGTGCATCACCAACTCCAACGGCGACTACATTGCTCCCGTCAGCATGGAAGGCGTCATCATCAACGAGCAGTTCAACCCACTCATCATGCTCAATGTCAACATGGTGAACAGCTTCCAATTCAAGCTCTCCATTCAGAAAAGCCGCAGCCTCAACCTCAGCTTCTCCAACAACCAACTCACCGAGACTCACCGTCAGGGCGTCACCTTCGGCACCGGCTACCGCTTCAAGGATCTCGAATTCCACATCAAGGCGGGCGACCGCGTTCACGACCTCAAAAGCGACCTCGTCGTCCAGGCCAACATAACCTACAACGACAACAAGACCGTAATACGCAAAATCAACCAAGGCACCCAGCAGATATCCTCTGGCACTAAAGTGTGGATGGCCGAAATAAACGCCGAATACGCTCTCACCACCTACCTCACCCTACGCGCCTTCTTCCAGACCAACATCAACCGTCCCTACATCCAGAACGCCTACCCCAATTCAACCACCAAGGGCGGCATCACAGTCCGATTCTCATTCTAAAAACATATTTTATTACTATCTTTGCATACTTTAACCAATACGACTATTAATGTACAAGAAACATAAAATCATCTTCTTATCACTCTCATTTCTTTTGCTCGTTCCCTGCACCGCAGCAGCACAGAACAAGAAAGAGACAAAGAAAGTCATCAACGTCAACAAACTCGATGTCATCTATAAAGACCAAGACTCGGAATATCCCGAGATGATCATCGACAACGGCGAGCAACAACAGAACCGCAACATTCCACCGACTCTCACCATCCCGCAACAAGAGGACGACGAAGAGCTGGAACAGTCCAGCCAGTTCTACCTCCCCGAGCAGATGGGCGACGGCGTCGAGAGCGAGTTCGACATCCTCTATGCCAGTATGGACTACGAGGTGATACACTACGCCTCCAACAGTGAGCTGCCAAACGGCGTCACCATCCACCTCACCGACAAGGAGAAGGGACGCAAATTCTGTTTCCCAACACCTGAGCACTCACGCCTGTCGTCGCACTTCGGCGGGCGGCGCCGGCGCTGGCATTATGGCGTCGACCTCGCTATGCCCACAGGCGAACCCATCTACGCCGCTTTCGACGGCATCGTCCGCATCTCCAAATGGAACAATTCCTACGGCAACCTCGTCGTCATTCGTCACTTCAACGGCCTCGAGACCTACTACGCCCACCTCTCACAACGCGACGTCAACCCTGGCGACACTCTGCGCGCTGGAACAGTAATAGGCCTCTGCGGCAACACCGGACGCTCCTACGGCAGCCACCTGCATTTCGAAATACGCTATATGGGCAAGGCTATGAACCCGGAATATGTGGTCGACTGCATCAACCACAAGCTCCGCAGCGACGAGATTGTACTCTCGCCGGCCTACTTCTCCAAGAAAGGCAGCTCACGCACCTCGCCATCCGAATACGACATACAGCGCATCAACCGCAGCGCCGGCACCGCCGAGAACAACGCCTCCACCATCGCCGAAAACCAGAAACGTGACCCCTCTAAACCAACCCCTAAACCAACAAAGCATAGCCAAGCTAAATACTACAAAGTGCGTAGCGGTGACACTCTCAGCAAGATAGCGGCACGTAACGGCACCACGGTGAAAAAACTCTGCCAACTCAACAAAATCAAACCCACCACGGTACTACAAATCGGAAAACGACTGAGAGTCAAATAGCCTTCTGCAACAATGCGTATAGATATCCTTACACTGTTTCCTAATATGATGTCGATGTTCTTCGACGAGAGCATTGTCAGCCGTGCCCGCAAGAAAGGACTTGCCGAGATAGTCATGCACGACCTGCACGACTATTCGCTCACCCGCTACGGCAGCGTCGACGACTACCCCTACGGCGGCAACGCCGGCATGGTCATGGCTGTCGAGCCACTGGCCAACTGCATCGAGGAGTTGCAGTCGCAACGTCACTACGACGATGTCATTTACACCGCCCCCGACGGCGAGCTCTTCTCTCAGCCCGTTGCCAACCAGATCTCTCTGAAGGAGAACATCATCATCCTCTGCGGACACTACAAAGGCGTCGACGAGCGACTGCGTGAACACTTCATCACTCGCGAGATTTCCATCGGCGACTACGTACTCACCGGTGGCGAACTCCCTGCCGCCGTCATCGCCGACGCCGTGGTGCGGCTCCTCCCGGGCGTCATCGGCGACGAGCAGTCGGCTCTCGAGGACTCTTTCCAAGACGGACTCCTCGCTCCGCCAGAATACACGCGCCCTCCTGAGTTCCGCGGATGGCGGGTCCCCGACATCCTGCTCAGCGGCAACCACGCCAAGATTGCTCAGTGGCGCTATGAGCAGGCTCTCGAACGCACTCGGCAACGACGGCCCGACCTCCTCAAAAACAAGGAAGAACAATAAAACAACCCTCTTCACGTTATCACATTATAAAAACATAATCTATTAAAAAAGAATCCATTTTTTATGACAGAATTCGAGAAATTTGCAACACGCCACTGCGGCATCAGCAGCACCACTTACAACAAATATACCTCCGCCATCAACCGCAACGCTATGGCTGGCATGGTCAGCGACTCCCTGACGCCCTACATCATCGAGGAACGTCAGCTCAATATGACTCAGATGGACGTCTTCAGCCGCTTGATGATGGATCGCATCATCTTCCTCGGCACCGCCATCGACGACTACACCTCCAACGTCATCCAGGCTCAGCTACTCTTCCTCGAGAGCGTCGACAACCAGAAAGACATCCAAATCTACCTCAACTCGCCGGGAGGCAGCGTCTACGCCGGCCTCGGCATCTACGACACCATGCAGTACATCCAGCCCAAGATAGCCACCATCTGCACAGGCCTCGCCGCCTCAATGGCTTCCGTGCTCCTCTGCGCCGGCGAGAAAGGCATGCGCTGCGCCCTCCCCCACAGCCGCGTCATGATCCATCAGCCTATGGGCGGCGCCGAAGGACAGGCTACCGATATGGAAATCACCGTCCGCGAAATACAGAAACTCAAGAAGGAACTCTACGAGATAATAGCCAAGCATAGCGGACAGACCTTCGAGCAGGTGGAGAAAGACAGTGACCGCGACCACTGGTTCACCGCCGAAGAAGCCAAAGCCTACGGCATGATCGACGAGGTGCTTACAAAGAAGTAAATCCTATCTAATACCTATAGAATGAATCAGGGGCCGTCAGTTGACGGCCCCATTGTTTTGGTGGCTTCAGTCCGACATCAAAAAATCGGCAATATTCTCTGGGGTGATAATGATCTTTCCTTTAAATAGTTTACTTTCAATAGTTTTATACAGAAGTCTCTCAATCATAACATCGACGTTTTTATGATGCAAACATACATACTTTTTTGGAGTGTATTCCCTGGAAACCATACTAATACATTTGTATTATATGGTAAGACAACCTGTTGGCATAAACCACCGGTATCATTTATACCCCAATAACATGCACATCTTGTCACAAAAACATGGGCATCTCTATAAAAAATCATGCTCATGATTGGTGAATGATCATGAGCATGATTTCCGTAAAAGATGAGCGTGAATTCAAAAGTTCATGCGATAGAGGTTATGCCTCCACTTTATCACAATCCCTTCGAAGACGTTGTAATCATCATTTTCCACTCTTGCGTCGGTTACATTCTCGGCATAGCATCTGGCAGTTGTCGGCCACCGTGCGGCCACCCTGGCACCATGGCGTGATATGGTCAGCCTCCATTTCACTCTCTTCAAAGTGTTTTCCACAGATGGGACAAATTCCGTTTTGCCGTTCATACACCTCACGCCGCATATTTTGGTCGAAAGCACGGATATCAAGGTGCTTCTCGTCACCATCCATAACATACCAATAGATGCCGCTTTTGTTCTTCACGTCGCTGTCTTTCATCAGCCGCTTTACCTGCTCGCGCAATTCGGTTTCTTTGAAGGGGTCGTCGCGGTGTAGATTGTACATTTCGCCCCACTGTATGCCTTTCATCTCCTTGCGATTCTCGGTGAAATGGGTTTGAACCCAATGGATGACGTCTTGATAGTACTGCCACAACTCGTCACAATCGGCATCGTGCTGGTGCTGTGCCATATATTCTTCAATCTTGTTGCCACTTATCCATTTCAGGACGGTCTCCAGATAGTCCTGTCGTATTGGCTTGCCGCTCATATAGTCGCTACCCAGTTGGTAGGCTACGCAACCTGTCTTGCTGAAGCGTCTCTTGGCCTGCGTCACCCACGGGCCACTGTAGATGGCGTTGCGCAACTCCTGGTCGGTCAGCTTCTCGCCCGCAATGTTGATGATGCGGAACCAGTCCAGTTGCTCGTCGGCTGTGCCTTCGCAGATGTAAATCTGCAGCTCGTAGTCCAGTATGCGATTCTTCTGTTCTTTGGTTAAATTGTCCCATCCACGTAGGTCATTATCGAAACGCATCATGTATTCGCCCCACACATACTGACAGATGCTGATGGTGCGCTGTTGGCCGTCGAGCAACTCAAAATTGTCATCTTCGTTGCGCACCCAGTACATCACGTTCAGTGGGAAACCTTTCCACACCGTGTCCATCACGGCGTTGCGCTTTTTCTCGTCGTAGACGAACTCGCGTTGGTATTTCGGGCGAATGTTCAGGCGTCCGCCATAGCCTACAATGCCCTCTTCGGTGGCGCTGTTGTCGGCATAGCCATCCATCAGGTCGCGGATGGTCACTTGTGTTAGTTCTATCTTCATTTCTTTCTGCGAATTAGTATGCGTTCGTATATTCTTTTTCCGTTGACGTAGGGAGCCCCTTTGGGCATTGCCGTTGTGCTGGTGTCGACAATCTCGAACTGGTCGGGGTTGTACTTGTCCATAAAGGTGATAGGCACTCCCATCATACCATCATAGTCGGCTGGAATGTCGATAGTCTTGTTTACATTTATTGCGGGATAGTTGTCATACGTTGGGTATTCTTCGGGAGTGTATTTCTTCCATAGGTCAAGAGTCTCGTGGCGTTTGGGAATATCTAAATTCGTGAACCAACAAATGTTACCCATACTTCTCCATTTTTGACCATTTTCGTCTTGCCAATATCTTGTAGCCCTTGGCTCAAAATAGTCAGGTACTTGAAAACTCATATCACCAAATTTATTTCCCAACCACATCTGATTTCTCTTTATGTTATTGAAGATGTCTTTATAGTGAATTGCATTTTGCTGACCTATAATCAGAAACTTCTTCTCGTACTGTATCAGTTGCGCCACATATTCACGGAAGAGAGAGAATGGTGGGTTAGTACAGACAATGTCAGCCTGTTTCAAGAGTTCCACACACTCCGCGCTACGGAAGTCGCCGTTGCCTTTCAGTCGTGATAGGACGTTCTTGTCGTTCTGCAACAAATACGCTACGTCGCTTAGGTTAACCGCGCCGTCGCCATTGTAGTCGTTCACCTCGGTTATCTCCACTTTGTAGGCAATCTTCTTCGGTTCGCTGTCGTGCGTGTCGAACTGTAGCAACAGTTCGTTGCCCATTACGGGCGAACCGTCGTAGCAAGTAGCGATGAGTTTCTTCAGCCCAAGGCTGTTGAAGTTCAAGGCAAAATACTTGAAGAAGTTGCTTTCGTAGGGGTCGTCGCAGTTGCAGAACACCACCTTGCCGCGAAAGTGGTCGCGGTAGTGTTTCAATTCACTACTGATGTCGTCTATCTGCGTGTAGAACTCATCCTGCTTGGCCTTCATGGCCGCATTGAGGCTTCGGTTTCCTGCCATTGGTAGTTTTGTCATTGTGCATTGCTACCAATCGGCGAAGGCGATAAAAAAGCGTGAGCTTCTTATCGCGTACCAAGGCAACCCGGCAAGGAGACCTCGTCCATCCCTAAGAAACTCACACATTGTGCGAGCATTCTATATTGGGATGTATGTCTCCGTCTGCACGGAAACCTCACTATCATTCGGTGTCTTATCTCCAAAAGAACTTTGCCGGGTTTTTCGGTCGACGCGAAATAATAGTAATGCTTTGTTAATAATTCTGTGGCCCGCCCACTCGCGACGGGCCGTATGTTTTCGACTGCAAAAGTACGAACATTATTCCATTCCGCAAAAAATATTTTCATCATGTCGCGGAAAATGTGTAATTTTGCACCTTGAAAAAACTTGAAAAAAATTTAGACAATATGCAGATAAAGATAATCAACCGCAGCCATCACGCGCTGCCGAAGTACGAAACCTTGCAGTCGGCGGGCATGGATCTCAGGGCATATTTGCCCGATGGACCTATCACCATCCAGCCGTTGGAACGCGTCATGGTGAAGACGGGGATCTTCATGGAGCTGCCAGCAGGCTACGAGGCACAGGTGCGCCCCCGCAGCGGGCTCGCTCTCAAAAAAGGCATCACCGTCCTCAACAGCCCTGGCACCATCGATGCCGACTACCGTGGCGAGATATGCGTCATCCTCATCAACTTCTCCGCCTCGCCTATCGACATCGCCGACGGCGAACGCATCGCCCAGATGGTCATCGCCAGATGCGAGCAGGCCGAAATAGTCGAGGTGCAAGAACTGACCGACACCGAACGTGGCGCCGGCGGCTTCGGACACACCGGCAGCAATTGATAGTCGAACCATAAAAAAACAGGCCATCGATGCCTCCTCTTTTTCATCACAATATTAAGCATGCCACGTTCCCTACGCGGCTTGCTTTCTTAGTCATCCTCTTCGCGCATTTCGCCCTCTCCTCCTGTCAGGCTCAGCCGGCTACCAGCGCCATTCAGCCTCTCCCCTTAATGACAGGTGCCGAGGAACTGCTGAAGCACGATTACAACATCTACAACTCGCACGTGGCCGTCGTTGCCAATCACACCTCGCTGGTCGGCAACACCCATTTGGTAGACACACTGCTCGCCAGAGGGGTCAATGTGACGAAAATATTCTGCCCAGAGCACGGATTCCGCGGCACTGCCGATGCCGGCGCCACCGTCAAGGACGGCACCGATCCACGCACCGGACTGCCCATCGTCTCGCTCTACGGCAAAAACAAGAAACCCACACCCGAACAAATGACGGATATAGACCTCGTCATTTTCGACCTACAGGATGTCGGCTGCCGTTTCTACACCTACATCTCCACGCTCCATTACGTCATGGAGGCATGCGCCGAGAACAACATTCCATGCCTCGTCCTCGACCGCCCAAACCCCAACGGGCACTATGTCGACGGCCCTGTGCTCGACACCGCCCTGCGCTCTTTCGTGGGCATGCACCCCGTGCCCGTCGTCTATGGCCTCACCATCGGCGAGTACGCCACCATGATTAATGGCGAGCACTGGCTGAAAAACGGCATCAGGTGCAACCTCACCGTCGTTCCCATGCAAGGCTACCACCGCGACAGCGTCTATCTCCTCACTGTCCCACCGTCGCCCAACCTGCGCAACGCTCACGCCATCGCTCTCTACCCCTCACTATGCCTCTTCGAAGGCACCAACATCAGCGTAGGCCGCGGCACCGACACCCCTTTCGAACTGATAGGAGTACCCATAAAATACAGCATCTGGACCTGCATCAACACATTCTTCACCTTTGCGGAACAAAAGGCGGCAACCACAGAATTCACGCCCAAAGGCGGCGAACGCTATTTTGGCATCACGCTGAAAGAGATAAAGAACGTCCCACACAAGTTCGACCTTTCCTACCTCACAACGATGCACAGCATCACCAAGAAAGACTTTTTCTTCTTGAAAAACAACTTCTTCGACAAACTCGCAGGCAACAAAGAGCTGCGCCATCAGATAGAAAAAGGCATACCCGAAGAGCAAATCCGAGCCTCCTGGGAACCAGCCCTTTCTCATTATAAAGAGATGCGCAAAAAATATCTACTCTACCCCGACTTCTGACAATGAAACAATTACGCCTGATATTATGCATCTTGCTCTTCCCGCTGACAGTATGGTATGCCGTCGGCGTAGCTCTGCGCAACATGCTGTACCGCAAAGGCATACTCAAGTCAGCGCGCCCCTCTGTCGCCACCATCTCAATAGGCAACCTGCGCATGGGCGGCACCGGCAAGACGCCTCACACCGAATATCTTATACGCCTGTTCGACAATGCGGGCATCAAGACTGCACTCCTCAGCCGTGGCTACGGACGCTCCACGCACGGCTACGTTCTCGCAGACACCAATTCCGATGCCACCACCCTGGGCGACGAACCTTACATGATGTCTCACAAATTTCCCTCGCTCACCACGGCAGTGTGCGAAGACCGCCTCGAAGGCCTGCGCCAACTATCCTTGCTGACAGACAAGCCCGCAATGGTTCTCCTCGACGACGCCTATCAGCACCGCCACCTCACACCTGCCCTCAACATTCTTCTCACCGAATACTCCGACCTCTACTGCGACGACCATATCCTCCCCTTCGGAAACCTGCGCGAGGCACGACACGACAGCCGTCGCGCCGACATCATCATTGTCACCAAATGCCCTTACACCATCTCGGACAGCAAGCGGGAAGCTATACGCAAATGCCTCAACCCCACACCACTACAGCATCTGTTCTTCTCTTTCATCGAGTATGCGGAACCTCTGCCTCTCTATGGCAACCTCTCATGGTCTCCCGTCAAGGAGGTGTTACTCGTCACTGGCATCGCCAACCCTAAACCGCTGAAACACCACCTCGAGACGCGATGCACCGTGCACCACATCAGCTTCTCCGACCACCACGGCTTCTCCGACGCCAATTGCAGGCTCATTATCAACCGCTTCAACAGTATGAGTGAGCCATCAAAGGCCATCGTGACGACCGAGAAAGATGCCGTGCGGATGCTGACTCCCGAAGTCCGACAGAAACTGAAGAACCTGCCGCTCTTTTTTATACCCATAAAAGTCAATTTCTTCGAAGACCAAGAATTCGACAAAACCATTATGGATTTTTTTACTAAATTTGCACATTGCTGATTATGTCTAACAAACAACTATCGAAATGACTATCAGCAGCATACAGTCTCATTAATAATATTCACAACCATCAATTTCATATATCCATGGCAGAACTGAGTGAACAAGAACAGATACGTCGCAACTCCCTCAACGAATTAAAGAATCTGGGTATCAACCCCTATCCCGCAGCCCTCTACGAGGTGAACGCTAAGAGCAACGAGATACTGGAGCAGTTCCCCAAAGACAACAGCCTTTTCCAGAACATCAGCATCGCCGGACGCATCATGAGCCGCCGCATCATGGGCGCCGCCTCGTTCGTCGAGCTGCAGGACAGCTATGGCCGCATACAGCTCTACGTCAAGCGCGACGAGATATGCCCCGGCGAGGACAAGACTCTCTATAACACTGTCTTCAAACGCCTCCTCGACATCGGCGACATCATCGGCGTCACCGGCTTCGTCTTCGTCACTCAGATGGGCGAGACCTCCATCCATGTCAAGAGCCTAACGGTGCTCAGCAAAAGCCTGCGCCCCCTGCCCATCGTCAAGGAGAAGGACGGCGTGGTCTTTGACGCTTTCAGCGACCCCGAGCTGCGCTACCGCCAGCGCTATGTGGACCTCATCGTCAACCCGCAGGTGCGCGACGTCTTCGTGCAGCGCGCCCAGATTGTGAACACCATGCGCAACTACTTCAACGAGCAGGGCTACCTTGAGGTAGAAACCCCGGTGCTGCAGAGCATCCCTGGCGGCGCCGCCGCGCGCCCCTTCGTGACGCACCACAACGCCCTCGACATAGACCTCTACCTGCGCATCGCCAACGAGCTGTACCTGAAGCGCCTCATCGTGGGCGGCTTCCCCGGCGTATACGAATTCAGCCGCAACTTCCGCAACGAGGGCATGGACCGCACCCACAACCCGGAGTTCACCTGCATGGAAATCTACGTCCCCTACAAGGACTACAACTGGATGATGACCTTCACGGAGAATATGTTGGAGCGTATCGCAAAGGCTCTCCATGGCGACACCAAGGTCAATGTGTGGGGCAACGAGATAGACATCAAGCCGCCGTTCCGCCGCGCCCCCATGTGTCAGTTGATTAAGGAGGAGACCGGCGTCGACGTGGCCCCGATGTCCGAGGACGAGCTGCGCGAAGCCTGCCGCCGCCTCGGCGTGGAGACCGACGCCACCATGGGCAAGGGCAAGCTCATCGACGCCATCTTCGGCGAGAAGTGCGAGGGCAAGCTCATCCAGCCCACCTTCGTCACCGACTACCCCATCGAGA
>Ga0310694_10001029_pt1 | contig 33116 bp, 30 predicted proteins | sample 174DNAGHGhighgp2_FD_203884 | JGI IMG/M metagenome (GOLD analysis project Ga0310694, IMG submission 203884) | Sheep rumen microbial communities from Palmerston North, Manawatu-Wanganui, New Zealand - 1742 DNA GHGhigh gp2 (v2) (version 2) | ecosystem: Host-associated > Mammals > Digestive system... | reverse complement strand
CAGCTGTTTTTCTCAGCCGGCGGAACCCATCATGTCGTAGGTCAGTTCCACACCGTTCTCCGCCTCGAACAGGATCTTTCCGCCGCCCAGTTCGGAGAAGAAGAGTTCGTATTCGTCCTCGTCGTACTCGGTCTCATAGGCGCCGTCCTTCAGGGTGTTGGTGGCCACCGGAACGATGGTTTTGACTTCCAGCTTGCCGGTTTCCGGGTTATACAGGCCCTTTGCGGTGAACTCAGCATAGACTTCGTCAAAGCCCCTGTGGAGGTATACATAGTAGCCGTAATCTTCTTCGGAATCGTTCCATTCGATCTCGGCCCAGACGTAGTTGTCTTCGCTGCGCCAGACGCCTTCGAAATCGCCGATCTTTGAGAAATCGGAGTCAACACCGTCCTGGCCGCGGCCGTCTTCCCAGTTCAGGAAGCCGTCTTCAGTGATCCGGAAAACGGTGACGGTGTTTTCGTCGTCCAGGTCGTCGTACTCGGTCGTGTCGTCCTTGCTGTCGCCGGTCTCCGGGTCAATGGTATAGCTGTGCTTCGAGGAGGAAACGGACTTAAGGGCGTCCTCGGCCTCAACATAATAGCAGCTGTATTCCCATTCGGTAACCTTCTGTTCCGATGGATCCGTGTTCCGGATGAAGACCCGGTAGCCTTCCTCTTCATAGACGATCCGGATGGTTGTGTTGAAGATTGCCCAGCCGGTCTCAAACTTTTTTCCGCCTTCCGGCTGCGGCACTTCGTCCGCGTGGGCCGCGCATACCAGTGAAAGTGCCAGCGCGAGGGCAAGGATCATGCTTATGATTTTTTTCATGCGATTACTTCCTTTCTTTTCTTACTGACGGGTCAGAACACCGTACGGTGCTCCCGTCTGTTGATACGCAGCGGCGGTGCCGTATGGCAGTAATGTTCTGAAAGTACCGTGATTGCAGCGCAGACCGTCGGAATGTACAGTCGGGGGTAGACATAAATCGGAAAATGAATCATAATAAACTGCATTACTTCAGCATGCTGCTTTGCGCGGTTCACTGTCCGGATAGGGGTGAAGTGAATGGTCCTGGAAGACATCTTAAGCATGGTCACTGTTTTTTTCTTTCAGCAGACGACCGACTCCGTGGTATATATCATCCTGCAGATTCTGTATATCGCCGGAATGTACGGGATATTCCAGAAATGCGGCCTGAAGGGCTGGTACGCCCTGCTTCCCTGCCTGCGGGAGGATAAGTTCGGCGAGATTGTCGGCATGGAAAAAGAGGGCCGCGTCACTGCGATGCTGCAGGGGCTCAGCATCATTCTGCATGAGACTTCGCTCATTCTCTACGGAAGAGCAGGATCAGAGGACACAGGCTTCTATATCATTGCGGTTGTCCAGTTCCTGATCAGTCTCTCGCTGTTCATCTATATGATCCGGCTGTGCCGTGCGCTGTGTGAGGTGTTTGACCGGAAAAAGCGCTGGACATTCCTCTGGGTTACGCTCAGCTGCATCCCAGCGCTGATGTGGGGCTGGCTGAAGAAGTACCAGCCGCTGTGGAAAGTGGATGAGATGAAGCATGACGCTGCTTCCTTCTTTTCCGGATCGAAGGCGGCTGTGCTGGACCAGGGCCTGACCGTGAACCTGGAAGAGCGGACCGCCACCGAGTTTTTCAAAAAGAAATACCTGCTGCGGGACATCCATATGTATATCCAGCCCGGACACATGGTGCTGCTGCTGGGCGGTTCCGGCGCGGGTAAAACCACCTATATCAACGCCGTGAACGGTTATGAAAAGGCAAAGGCGGAGGTCGTGCTGAACGGCCGGAACATGTACAAAGAATACAAGGATATGCAGTACGACATCGGCTTCGTACCGCAGCAGGATCTGATGCGCGGATCCGACAGCGTTTACCGCACGCTGGCGGACGCGGCAACCCTGCGCCTGCCGTCCGCTTTCACCCGGGAGGAACGGGAAGCCCGGGTCAACGAAGTCATGGAGATTTTCGGCCTGACGCCTGTCCGGAACAACCTGGTGGTAAAACTTTCCGGCGGGCAGCGGAAACGCCTGTCCATCGCCATGGAGTTCATCTCCAACCCGACCCTGTTTATCCTTGATGAGCCGGACAGCGGCCTGGACGGCGTCATGGCGCGGGAACTGTTCCAGCAGCTGCGCCAGATTGCGGACCAGGGCAAGATCATTATCGTCATCACCCATACGCCGGACCGGGTTATCGACCTGTTTGACGATGTGATCGTCCTTGCCAAGGACGCCAACCGCACCGGCCGCCTGGCTTTCTTCGGGCCCATCGACGAAGCGCGGGAATTCTTCGGCAAGGAGAAAATGGAAGAAATCGTCAAGTCCGTCAACCGCCAGGAGGAGGGCGGCGAAGGCCGGGCTGACGATTTTATCTTGAAATACGCGGAGAGAGGAGTGGCGCAGCATGTCTGAAGCGAATACGACCGCAAAAAAACGGATTCGCAGAATCAGCCATACGGGCCGGGGCAGCCAGGTGCGTATCTATCTCGGAAAACAGCTCCGCTTCTTTATCAATGAAAACGACTGGAAAGTACTCCCGATGGCGGCGATCATTGCCGCCCTGGTGGCCATGGTTATCCGCAAGCGCTACTTTGTCAATATGGAAGGCAGCCTTATCGGCGGTTTTGCCCTGACCTGCGTAGGGATCTGGAACGGCTGCTTCAACTCGATCCAGGCGGTCTGCCGGGAACGGGCGATCATCAAACGCGAGCACCGTTCCGGCATGCATATCTCCTCCTATGTGGCGGCCCATATGATCTATCAGTTCCTGCTGTGCGCGGCCCAGACGGTGCTGACGATGGTGGTGCTTCGGATGCTGGAGGTGCCGATCCCGAAAGGATTCGGATCAGGGAAGATCACGCCCTGGATGATCTGCGACCTCGGGATCACGATGTTCCTGATCTCCTATGCGTCGGACATGCTGAGCCTGTTCCTTTCCAGCATTTCCCGGACGACTACCGGCGCGATGACGCTGATGCCCTTCATCCTGATCTTCCAGCTGGTATTCTCCGGTGGCATCATCCCGCTGCCTGAGTGGTCCCGGCCGCTTTCCAACTATACCATCTCCAATTACGGCATCAGGGCGATGACCGCCCAGAGCGGCTACAACGAGCTGCCCATGACCACGGTGTGGAAAACGGTTGAAGGCATGCGGGACAGTGAAATCGGCGGCACGTTCACTGTCGGGGAGCTGCTCGACAAGCTGGACAATCCGGTAGTGGACAGGCTGCGGGATCGGGAGATCCTGAAGTCCTATACCGTGGGCGAAGTGGCTGAAATCCTGAGCAGCGCGGATGAATATCTGAAGCTGCGGGAGAAGGAGGTGGCCCATCCCTTCACCCTGCGGGAGATCGCGGATATGATTCTGAAGGAAGACGCGCTGAAGGAAGTCCGGGATCTGAAACTGATCGGCGACAAGACCCTGGGCGATGTGCTGACGTCGCTCACGTCGGCGGAAGCCGCCGGAAAAATCCTGGATAAGGAACTGGGCAGGACGATCACCGTCGGCCAGGTGCTGGACGCCCTGCATGCCGAAGAGATCGTCAAGGCAGCGTCCGACGTGCAGGTCAATCCGCCGGTGACAGTCGGGACCGTCGTGGATTTCCTGAAGAACAATGACGCGCTGAAGAAACAGCGTGACAAGACGATCACGCTGAAGACCACCGTAGGGGAAATCCTGGATCTTTTCGGCGAGGAGAACGTGAAGGATTTCATCCAGAATAAGACAGCCCAGGCAGCCTATAAGGCGGAATACGCCAACACGGTAGAGAATATTATTGACAACTGGTTCATGCTGTTTTTCTTCATTGTTGTCTTTGCGATACTTGCCACCGTTGCCCTGGAACTGATTGACAAGGATAAACGGTAACCGGATCAGCCAAAACGCTGCAGGAAGAATTCCTGCAGCGTTTTGTTGTCGTTGGCTTACAGTATCATGGACAGGACTCCGAAGAAGACGATCAGCAGAAACAGGAAGAGCAGTTCCTGTTTCCAGCGCTTCTGCATCAGCCCCGCGGTTTCCCGCATGAAAGCGTTCGGCCAGAACCACCACTTCGTCCGGCTGCCCAGGCCTTCGGCGGACAGGCCGGCCTGCCGGGCCCACAGGCCGCTGCGGAACACGTGATAACTGCTGGTAGCGAAGACGGTCTTGCCCTGCGGGGCGGTTTCCCGGATGATCTTCCGGGAATTGGCCATGTTTTCATAAGTGTTGACGGCTCGGTCTTCCGGAAGGATCAGCCGGTCTTCGATTCCCCGGGAGAGGAGATACTGCCGGATGGCCTCGCCCTCGGGCATCGGTTCATTGCCGCCCTGTCCGCCGGAGGGGATGAACCGGGCTTCCTTTCCGGTTTTTTCTTTCTGCTTTGTCCAGAATTCGAGCGCTTTGTCCGCCCGCCCGCGCAGCAGCGGCGGCAGTGTACCGTCCGGACGGAACCAGCAGCCCAGGATGATGATAAAGTCCTTGTCCGGGGCGGGGGTGCGGAGCGCGGCAGTGAAGCCGCAGATCACCGCGCCGGTGAGCATGCACTGGAAATAAATGAATACGGTGGCGTAGGTGTTCTTCAGGGTGTCGTCGATCCGGGAAGCGATTTCTGATCCGGAGAAATCCCGGGAAAGGAGAAACAGGCCGATGAGTTCTCCGATGATCAGCAGGATGCTGACCAGCAGGCCCAGGCCGTTCTGGATCCGGGGACGTTCATGCCGCAGCAGCGCGATGTTGCTGACTGCCATGGCCGCGGCGAATACCAGCATCAGCGGCATGGAAATTTTCATATACCGTGCGCTGGCGCCGCTGATTGCGGAATAGGCTTCATACATACTGTAGTTTTCCGGGTGCAGCAGATGGGAAACGGTGACGCTCAGCATCACAAGGCCGGAGGCCAGGGCAAACAGGGAGAAACCGGCATAATAAATCGTTCCGTAGTCATAAAACGCCGTGCCTTTTGCCTGGGAAAAGTGCCAGATCATGATCGCGCTGACCAGCAGCCAGAACAGGGTCACGGCGATCAGCACAACCGTATCGCCGGTAAAATTCCCGGTGTTCATGTCGTATACCGTGCCGAAGCGGTCTACCCGGAGCTCATGCATCAGGGCGCCGTCCGTTTCATTTCCGTATACCAGATCGGTTTCCCCGTGTCCTGCCGGGTATACGGGGAGTCGCAGAAATCCGCCATGGGGCTCCGCTTCGCCGGTCCGCAGCACCTCCGGCTGTTCAATCCGGATCTCTGTCTCCGGCTGCGCGGTTTCCTGCAGCGGTATATAGATATTGAGATGATCGAAGAAGGCAGCCCGGCACACGAGGCAGATCAGGAAGAGCGCTGTCGCGCACAGGATGATCTGTTTAGCTGCTTTTCTCATCTTTCCCGGGTTCCTTTCCGTGTTCTGATCATCAATATGATACCAAAAATCGGCAGTTTTTGCCAAAAAATATAAAATGTACGGTTTTTACTGGACATTTACTGGACAAAACAGGATATATCATCAATAAAGATTCAGAAAAATAACTGCCAGGTATGCTTTTTCGTGCGTATCAAGCAGTGCGGACCTGTTAACAGGCGCCTGAGAACACCGGAGGAAAGGAACAGCGGGATGGAAAGGGATACATACAAGCCGGGAAGGCATACGAAAGAAGCCGTATCCTTCCTCAGGGAACGCGTCGGCGAAGAGCGTTTCCGGCTGATCATGAAAAGCCCGGACAGCCGGAGATATCCTTACGTGGCTGCCAGGCTGTTCCTGTCGACGAAGGACTGGCATAAATATGTGTGGATCGAGAAGAACGGAACGCTGGACGGCTTCAGCGATCCCGAATTGCCCGACAGCTGACCCTGTGGTATAATGAATCCAACAGGAAAAACAACAAACTGATCACTTTCCCGCCCAGCGGGTGATGATATATGATACAGGAGGAGAAACGCCATGAAAAAACTGTTTGCTTTGCTGCTTGCGCTGGCGATCCTGCTGCCCTGTGCGGCGGCGCTTGTGCCGGCCGGAGCCAAAGCTGATTCCATGTACATTATTCCCGACAGCGACACCCGGCTGCTGACCGAGGCAGAGCTCTGGGAGTACAAGTATGACACGCTGCTCTACGCGTTCAACGAGATCTATGCGCGCCACGGCTATAAGTTTGAGACCGGCAGCCGCTGTTACAACTGGTTCACCCAGATGCCCTGGTACAAACCGAATCAAAATGAGAACAGCAAGGATCATCATGCGACTTACAGTCAGTGCTCCACGATTGAGAACAAAAACGTGGACCTGATTAAGGAAGTTCGCAGAAAGATGCGGGAATCAGGCGACCTGAACCCGAAGGGCAAAGGAATGCCTACGCCGCCGGCGGAAACGGTGAACAGGCCCCGCGGCTTTGATTTTGTAAATCTGCAGGGCGGCCAGAAGTACGCCGTGTATTCCGCACCTTCCGCCGGTTCCTACCGGGCGGCCAACGGCAAAGCGTCGGTCAGCACAAACGGTCCTGTTTACGCACTGGGCCAGGATCAGGGATGGATGCTGATGCTGTATGACGCCAACAACTCCGGCCAGTACCGGGTCGGTTATATCGAGATCGCCAAGATTAAGGGCAAGAAACCCGCGCTGGATATCCTGGGCTGGGATTACAGCCCGGTGGAAGTCATGGTCACCACGACCCTGACGGACGATCCGGCGCTGACGGGCAGGGCCATGGCGACGCTGCCGGCCGGCACCCGGGTGACCTACCTGAGCACGATGTACAATACCGAAGCCTGGGACTACATCGAGACGACGGTCGACGGAAAGACGGCCCGCGGCTTCGTGCCTTCCGGAACGCTGTCCATCACCGGTGAGGATATTACGGAAAAAGACGCAGGCCAGGGAGACGGTTAAACGAACCTGAATAATCATTAATCATAGAGGAGGAAACGGGAATGAAAAAGATGCTGAGCCTCCTGCTCGCGCTGGTGATGCTCTGTATAAGCCTGGCCGCGCTGGCGGAGGAGGGCGAAACGGTCACGCTTGAGCTGAATGCCGGGAAACTGCCGGTCTACGCGGCTGACGATCCGTATCTGAACGGACTGACATCCGCGGGAGACGGGCTTCCGGTGATTGTGCTCGCGGTAAAGAAGAACGTTCAGCTGCAGGTGAACGTGCTGCCGAAGACGACCAAGAACAAGAAGGTTGAGCTGGCAGTGGACAACGAAGCGGTCGTCATGGTCAAGGGGAACACGGTTTCCGGTCTGGCGCCCGGCGAGACTGTGCTGACGATTACCAGTGTGCAGGATTCGTCGGTTGCGATCCAGTACCGGATCGTCGTGATTCAGCCTGTTACGCGCCTGACGCTGACCGCGCCCGCCAAGAGCGTGGCCATCGGTGGAACCATACAGCTGACGCCGGTCTATGCTCCGGAAAATGCAACCCGTCAGCAGGTTACCTGGGTTTCTGCCAACGAGCAGATTGCCACGGTGGATGAGAACGGCGTTGTAACCGGACTGAAACGGGGAACTGCCCGCATCACGGCTACGGCGGCGGATGGCAGCAACATCCGTGCCAACATCAGTGTTCAGGTGACCCAGAGCGCGGAAGAGATTACGCTGGACAAACCGGAACTGACCATCGACGTGGGCCGGAACGCTGTGGTGAAAGCGACTGTCCTGCCGAAGGATACGAACAACAAGAAGGTTGTCTGGTCCTCATCGGACGAGAGTATTGCCACGGTGGATAAGCAGGGCCGGATCAAAGCCGTTGCGCTGGGCGACTGCGAGATCACCTGCGCCAGCGAAGAAATCGGCACCGTGCAGGCAAAGGCGGTTGTGCATGTGCAGCAGCCGGTGAAAAAAGTGACCTTCAGTCCCGCTCCGGCTGTTTACAACGATGAAACGGCCCAGCTGACCTGGACGATCGAGCCGGAAAATGCTTCCAATCCGAAGCTGACGTTTGTGTCTTCCAATGAAAAGATCCTGACCGTGGATGAAAACGGCGTTGTGACCGGCGTCTCCGGCGGAGAAGCCACCGTGACCGCCACCACCACCGACGGATCGAGACGGCAGGCGAAGATCAAGGTCAAAGTGATGCAGCACCTGACGGGCGTGCATATGCTGCGGAAGACCGCGTATATTGACTACGGCCAGACGTCTTCCGCCGGCGCGATCCTGGAGCCGGAGAGGGCGAAGAACGTTAATCCCAACATGACCTGGGAAAGCGCGAATCCGTCTGTTGCGTCCGTCGCGCAGAATAAAAAAGCGCCCAACAAGGTCGATATCACCGGCGTCGCTTACGGCGATACGGAAGTTTACGGCACGACGGAGGACGGCGGGTTCCGGACGTCCATCAAGGTCAAAGTCGGAGACTGGGAGAACTCGCTGAAATGGGTGGAAGGCAAGTTCGACGCCAGGTGCAACCTTTGCTTTGCCGTCAAGAACGTCAGCGAGCTGAACATCACGAGTATTACGCTGGTGATGGAATGCTTCGACTTTGACGGAAATCCGGAACCGGTGAACAAGAGAAACGGATCAAACACAGTGAAGGTCGTATACAACAAACCCCTGGGCCCCGGGAGGACTACACCCGAAGACGGATGGAAGCCGGTCGATTATGACAGGGATCTGGTTATCGCGGAGGGTATCGGCGCGATCAGGGCCCGGATCGCTGAGTTTGTGATTGAAGGTGACTGGGTCAAAACGGTCAGAAGTGGCAACCGTCAGATGAAGATCACCTACAACCCGCATGGGGTCTTACACTGACTTGTAAACAAGAGATAGGAGGAATAAACCATGAAAAAACGTCTGATTGCTTTGCTGATGGTGCTGGTACTCGCGGCCGGCCTGATCCCCGCGGCGATAGCGGAAGATGATACGCCGATGGCGTCTGAAGGATACTATTACGTCTATACCGAGAACGGCAAAAACCTGTACGTCCGCTCGACGCCCGGCGGCGAAATCGTCGGCAGCCTGAAATACGGCACGAAGATTTACTGCTACTACCGTGACGGCGGCAACGGCTGGGCCCTGATTGATTATTACTACAACAATCCGGGTTACGGCTACGGCACTTACGCCGCTTATATCTCCAGCCGCTACCTGCGCAAGAACAAACCCCCGGCCCGCAACAGCGGTTCTTCCTCGTCTTCTTCGTCTTCCGCGTCCGCAGATGTGGCGGCGGAGATTGATGCGGAGTTCAAGAGCGCGAAAAAGGTGACCCCGTTTGTCGTGACGGTGCGGCCGACTCGTGCCAGCGGCTGGGTGAACCTGCGCTGGGCGCCCAGCAAGAGCGCGCAGCTCATGGCCACCTATAAGCAGAACGAAAAGCTGCTGGTCATCAAGGAGACGAACAACTGGTACCAGGTGGAAGACCAGGATACCGGCGACGTCGGTTTCATCAACAAGCAGTTTGTTGTGCAGTAAGACGCACAGAGCAGAAGGAGGAACAAATAAGATGAAAAAGATCATTGCGATTATCCTGAGCCTTGCGATGCTGCTTTGCGCGGTGTCCGCGGTGGCGGAGGACAAAGTGACCCTCGGCACTGTGAATGTGAACGGCGCGTTCCGGCTTCAGAGCGTGCTGCCGGAAGGCTATCAGCTTACGCCCATAGACGTTACGCCTGAACAGTACGTTGCCCTGATCGCGTCGGAAGATCCGGCAAAGCCTGCCATGCAGCTGTCCATCGCCTTTGATGAGCAGTATGCCGACGTGGAGCGCCTGAATGATATGGATGATGAAGCGCTGGCCCTGCTGGAGCAGACTTTCATCGATAACGATCCGGACGTGGATATTACCTACGGTGAGACCGGCTACGGCACCCGGGTGCTGGTGGCCAAGCACGACACGGAAGAAGAGGATTTCATTGTTTTCTTCTCCATCTACAGGGGATACTGCGTGGAATTCGTGCTCCTGCCCGCCCGGGAAGGGGACAGGAACCTGGTTGATGACGAGATCGCTACCTGCGTCAGTTTCCTGACGAATCTGGACTTCATTCCGGCCAGCGCGGGTTTGACCGGGGCGCAGGCGGTCGCGGGTCTCACGTTTATCACCAATCTGAGCGATTACAATCCCGAGACCAATACGCTGACTGCTGTTGCGATGCGGCCCATCCCGCTGCCCGCCGCGCAGGTGGAACAGCTGGAGATCGGCGATCTGCTGATTGACGGCCAGCTTCAGGAAGAGATCCAGACAATTGACAAGTCCGAGGAAGGCGTCATCCTGATTAACGACGATATTGAGCTGCGGAAGAAGGATGAAGAATACCATGTCTATATGTACGAGATCGAATATATTGAGCAGTTTGCCGAACTGACAGTGGAGATCCCGGACAACCTGAAGATCATTGACCACATCGACAAAGAGAACGGCGACCCGCTGGAAGAGCCGGTCACCTACACCGTCGACGAGTTCAAGGCCATGCTGGCTGACGAGAACCTGAGCCCCGACTTTGCCACGGACAATGTGGAAGTGATGTTCAACGTGAACTGTGAGATGGTTTCCGTGGAACGGTTCTATACGCCTGCGCAGTAATTTCCTGAAATCAGACTGACGGAGGATCGTCCATGATCCGAAAACTCGTGAAACAGATGCTGTCAGCGCAGATCTTTTCTGCGCTGGCAGTTTCTCTGTGTCTGCTGGTGGACAACATCATGATCGGCCGCTTTTATCAGGAACAGGGCATGGCTTCCTATACGCTGGCCAATCCGCTGCTGCTGTCCATCGGAGCCATCGGTTCGCTGCTTGCGGCCGGTGTCCAGGTGGCCTGCGGAAAGTCTCTCGGTTCCGGTTCAAAGGAGGAGACCAACGCAGGCTATTCGTCCGCCGTGGCGTTTGGCACGGCGGTTTCAGTGCTGTTCGCCGTGGCTGTGGTGCTGTTCGCGCCGTTCCTGGCCCGGGCGATGGGTGCGGGAAACAGCGGCGAACTGTATGACATGACCAAAGGCTACCTGATCGGGTTTTCCATCGGGGCGCCGGGAAGCATGGGCGCGCTCGTGCTGATTCCCTTCCTGCAGATGGCAGGACAGGGAAACCTGCTTATCGTTGCTGTGCTGACCATGACGGTGACAGATATCGCACTGGACCTGCTCAACGGCCTGGTATTTCACTGGGGAATGTTCGGCATGGGCCTGGCTTCGTCCCTCAGCTATTATGCCGCGATTGCGGTCGTCGGCACCTATTTTCTGTCGAAACGCTGCGTGTTCCGCTTCTCTTTTCGCGGGATCCGCCTGAAGAAGATCACGGAGCTGTTCCGCGGCGGGGTTCCCGCCGGGTTCAACATGGCTTCTTCCGTGATCATGGTCTTTCTGCTGAATCGGGTTCTTCGGTCCACGGGCGGAAGCAGCGCACTGGCGGCCTTCGCCGTGATTACCTCGCTGGGTAATGCCGCCAACTGTATTACCACGGGCGTCGGCGGCGTCTCCCTGACGCTGTCCGGCATCTTTTTCCATGAGGAGGACCGTACCGCCCTCCGGACGCTGATCCGGTGCCTGGGCCGGTACGGGGCGATCCTCGGGCTCGCCATGGGCGTTTTCCTGGTGGTGACCGCGCCGCTGCTGGTTTCCCTTTTCATCGCGGAACCGGGAGAGACCCAGCATATGGCAACCCTCGGTCTGCGCCTGTTTGCTGCGGGCATGATTCCCTGCAGCATCAACAATGCGCTGAAAAATGCTTATCAGGGAACGAAGCGGGTTTTCCTGACGGTGATGATCTCCCTGCTGGAAGGAACGTTCTTCCCTGTGCTGGCAGGCTTTGTCTTCAGCCGGTTCATGGGAACAACGGGCGTGTGGTTCTATTTCCTCGCCGGAGAGACCCTGACCCTGCTGTTCATCGCGGTGCTGGTGATGATCCTGACGCGGAAGCTTCCCTGGCAGGACGGCGCGGCTCTGCTGCTGAAGGAGGATTTCGGCGTCATGCCGGACAACCTGCTGGAAATGGATATCCGCTCCATGGAAGACGTGACTGCCGCGGCGCAGAAAGCGGAGCAGTTCTGCCGCAGCCACGGTCAGGACGCAAAGGTCAGCAACCATATTGCGCTGTGCATTGAGGAGATGGCGGCCAATACCATTCAGCATGGGTTCGCGATGGACCAGAAACATCATGACCTGTCCGTCCGGCTTCTGCAGAAGGAAGCGGACACGGTGCTGCGTTTCCGGGACGACTGCGGCGCTTTTGACCCGGTCAGTTATATCCCGAAGGATAATGAGGACGCGCTGGGGCTCCGCCTGGTTCTGGCTTTTGCCGAGGACGTGCGCTATACTTACGCGCTGAACCTGAACAACGTATGCATCCGGATCGACAGGGAGGACGCCGCAGGGGCATAAGAAAAATGCCGGCAGTTTCATTGAAACTGCCGGTATTTTTATGTCTGTTTAAACGGTCAGTGCCTGGCGGAGCATCAGAACGGCGTTCTGGTGCCGGAGCTTCACGGCTCCGTAGCTCAGGTTCATCATCTCTGCAATCTCCGTCAGCGGCTTGCCGTCGTAGTAGCGCAGTACGATGATGTCCATCATTTGCTGCGGCAGCTTTCGGAGCGCCGCGGCCAGCTCACTGAGCGTTTCCGAGTTGAGCAGGTCTTCGTCCAGCTCAACGTTGTCTGAAAGGTTTTCGTCCAGTTCCTCACTGGGTTTGGCCCTGCGGAAATGGTCGATCACCGTGTTCCGTGTGATCGTAAAGATCCAGGTGTTCAGGGACGCCTTGGACGGATCGAATTCCCCGATCTTCTTCAGGACCTTTTCGAATACTTCCGAGTGAAGGTCTTCCGCTTCGGCGCTGCTGCGTATCCGGGCGCGGATATATCCCATTACCTTGCCGCTGTATTCCGTATAGATCCGGTCAAGATCTATGGTCTGCATTTTTGTCAGTTGCCTTTGTTTTCTTTATCTTCAGGTTTGGTTTCGGGAATCCCCGCAGCGGCGACCCACTCCATTTCGTCCAGGCTCAGTTCCTTCACGGCGTAACGGGAGTGGACGGAATCGATCACCGACTGCAGCGCTGAATTTCCCTCAAACTTCTGGTAATCGAACAGGGCTTTCAGTTTACCCTCCATGGATGTCACCCTCCTTTCAGAATACTTTCATCAGTTTATACGGATGCACCCGGCAAGGTGGCAGTTGATCTGACAAAAAATATTTTACAGGTTTTACCCGGTAAATGTCCAGTACCGGGTGCGATTTTTTGAAAACTTCTCGCTTCCGGCGGAAACGTTGAAAGCGGCAGCATTTTCTGATAAAATAGTACATCAAAGTAAGAAAAAAGAGGACGATGGAGCCGGGCGGATTCTCGGCGGCCCGAAAGACAGGGGAAAACGAGGAACACCGATGCTGACGATGATACTGAAGATGTCCGGGATCACGCTGCTGTACGTGCTGCTGACAGTTGTGATCTGGATCTGGATATCCAGGAGGCAGATGGGTGCCTGGCACAGGCTGCTGATTGGCCTGATCTACGGCGGCTGTTCCGTGCTGTCCACGCATTTCGGCGTTGACTTCAGCCGGATGATGCTGAACGTCCGCGATCTTGGGCCCCTGATGTCCGGCCTGTTCTTTGATCCTGCCTCCGGAATTATCGCCGGCCTGATCGGCGGAATCGAACGCTATATTGCCGGCACTTACTGGGATGTCGGAAGCTATACCCGCATTGCCTGCAGCGTATCCACCTGCCTGGCCGGTTTCCTGGCTGCTTCCCTGCGCGTATGGCTGTTCAAGCACAAAAAACCGTCTGCGGTTTTCGGCTTCATTCTCGGCGCGGTGATGGAAGTGTTCCACATGTATGTGGTCCTGATCACCCACCGGGAAGATATGACGATGGCGATCTATGTCGTGAGCATCTGCGCCGTTCCGATGATCATGTTTACCGGGATCGGCATGGCCGGCGGTTCCGCCGCGCTGCAGGTTCTGACGGGGGAGTGGAGGAATCCGTTCCGTTCGGTCAGCAGGGAGGAAAAGCCGGTATCGCACCGTTTCCAGTTCTGGCTTTTTATCGTCACGACCCTGCTGCTCATCGCGAACCTGGTTTTCAGCTATGCGCTTCAGACAAGCGCCGCTGTCCAGAACGCCCGGAACACCCTGACCAACACCATTTCCGACATACGGGAAGCCTATATCGAAGACGAGGAAAGCATGAGGGAAGCGCGCCAGGTGTTCCATGTCGGACAGGACGGCGCCTATGACCTGATCAAAAACAACACGATTGTCATTACCGGTACCCACGTGAGTGCCGTCATGACCGAAACAAACAAGCAGCAGCTCCGGGAAGCGCCGGAAAACGAATTCTTTACCGCGACGATTTTCGGAACGGAATCCTTCTGCCGCAAAGAAAAACTGGACGGGGATGTGTCGGTGCTGGCGCAGCTTCCAACCGCGGAGATCTACGCCAGCCGCAACGCGCAGATCTATGAGACTGCCCTGGCGGATATTCTTCTGTTTGCGGTGGTCTATACCCTGATTTCACAGCTGGTCCAGCTGATCGTGGTAAACAACCTGGGAATGGTGAACGCGTCGCTGGCAAAGATCACCGGCGGAGACCTGAACGAGGTTGTCAACGTCCGAAGCTCATCGGAATTTGCGTCTCTTTCGGACGACATCAACCAGACCGTGGACACATTGAAGGGATATATTACCGCGGCGGAAAAGCGGATCGAGCAGGAGCTGGAGCTGGCCCGGACGATCCAGGACTCTGCACTGCCGAAGAATTTCGTCTTTCCCCGCAGCGATTTTGAGATCTTCGCTACCATGCATCCCGCACGGGAAGTCGGCGGCGACTTCTACGATTTCTTCTTTGTGGATCAGAACCGGATTGCGCTGGTCATTGCGGATGTTTCCGGCAAAGGGATCCCGGCAGCGCTGTTCATGATGCGGGCCAAGACGGCGATCCGGACCTTGGCGGAATCCGGCCGGAGCCCGGCGGAAGTGCTGGCCCAGGCAAACAGTATCCTCTGTGAAGGGAACGACGCGGAGATGTTTGTCACCGTCTGGCTGGGCGTTGTCGACCTGCAGTCCGGGCAGGCGGTATGCGCCAATGCCGGGCATGAATATCCGGCTGTCATGCGTGCCGGCGGCGGATACGAACTGGTCAAAGACAGGCACGGGGTCGCCCTGGCTGCAATGGACGGGGTGAAATATGTGGAATACGAGCTTCAGCTGAATCCCGGCGACCGGATCTTTGTCTACACGGACGGCATCCCGGAAGCGATCAACAGCGGAACGGAGCAATACGGTGCCGGGCGGATGATCAATGCGCTGAACCGGGCCGCGAAAGCCACGCTCAGGGGAGGGCTTTCCTCCGTGCTGGAGGATCTTGCCGCGTTTGTCGGCAAGGAAGACCAGTTTGATGATATTACGATGTTGAACTTTACCTATATCGGATCGGAAAAGGCGGTGAGCGATGTGAAAACGTTGAAGCTGGAAGCAAAAGTGCAAAGCCTGGAACAGGTGCTCGGATTTATTGGGCAGAACCTGGAAGAAGCAGGGGCTTCCGTCAGGACGGTGAACCAGATCCTGATCGCGGCGGAGGAGATCTTTGTCAACATTGCCAGCTATGCCTACGGGCAGGAGACCGGCAGCGCTGAGATCCGGATGACGGTGGAGGACGGCTGCGCCGGAATTGAGTTCCGTGACAGCGGAACGCCCTTTGATCCGCTGGCAAAGGCGGATCCGGATGTGACGCTTCCCGCGGAGGAGCGCCAGATTGGCGGTCTGGGCATCTTTATGGTCAAGAAGTCCATGGACGATGTGCAGTACCGGTATGAGGGCGGGGAGAACATCCTGACGATCCGGAAAAAACTGCAGTAAACACGGGCGCCGGTATGCCGGCAGGAGGATGAATAGATATGGATAACGGACTTTTCCGAAAAAAAAGCATAGAACGGATTTCTTCTCCGGAGCAGCTGCATGATTATATGCGGGTGACCAGCCCGCGGCTGTGGATGCTCCTGGCTGCGGTTGTGCTGCTGCTGGCAGGCTTCATTGTGTACGCCTCCAGAACCACCATAGAGAACACAATGCCGATCAGGGTGACGGTGGAGAATTATCATCTGACAGCGGAACAGAGCGGCACCGGGGAGGAAAAGGACGCGACGCTGATATACACGGAGATTCCGATTGATCAGATGGACACGGTCAAGACCGGGATGCAGGTGCGGTTCGGAAACGGAACGGGCCATGTCGAATGGCTTTCCGTCTTCTCTGACGAGGACAAGGTTCAGGTCATGATTCAAATGGACAAGATCAACTATCCGCTGACAGACGGCGAGTTCGACGCGGAACTGGTCCTGGAATCCACCACGCCGATCAGTTATTTCTGGAACTGACCGCAAGGAGCATGATGAATGAGTAATGCAACGCTGAAAGCTCCCGTGAAGGCGGGGGTGGCGAAAGTGCCGGTGATTATGCAGATGGAAGCGCTGGAATGCGGCGCGGCCTGTCTGGCCATGATCCTGGCGTATTATCAGAAATGGATTCCGCTGGAACAGGTGCGGCTGGACTGCGGCGTCAGCCGGGACGGATCCAATATGAAGAACGTGTTTCTCGCGGGCCAGCATTACGGGCTGGACGCGCACGGATACCGTATGGAACCGGAAGGGCTGAAGGAAAACGGCACTTTCCCCTGCATCATCCACTGGGAATTCAATCATTTTGTGGTCCTGGACGGGTTTAAGAACGGCAAGGCGGTTCTGAACGATCCGGCCCGCGGCGTTGTCCAGATCCCCATGGAGCAGTTTGATGAGTCCTTCACGGGGCTGGTCCTGACCTTTGAGCCCGGCGAAGGATTCGTTCCTTCCGGAAAACGCCGTAGCACGCTGGAATTTGCCCGTAAACGCCTGACGGGCGCGGCGCCGGCGGTGGTCTTTGTGGTGCTGACCTCCATGATCACCTATCTGTTCGGCGTCATCAATCCGGTCCTTTCCCGGATCTTCTTTGACCGCTTGCTGACAGGCAAGGCGCCCTCCTGGGTCTATCCTTTCCTGATGGTAATGGTCGGCCTGGCGGTGTTCCAGCTGATCGTGCAATGGGCCCAGATTGTCTACAACCTTAAGATCAACGGCAAGATGGCCATTGAGGGCAACGCAGGCTACATGTGGAAGATCCTGCGGCTGCCCATGGACTTTTTCTCCCAGCGCATGACCGGCGATATCATGCAGCGCCAGGGCACGAACGCCTCCATTGCGAGCACGCTGGTACAGACCGTGGCGCCGCTGGCGCTGAACACGATTATGATGATCTTCTACCTGATCGTGATGCTCCGTTACAGCGTCCTGCTGACGTTGGTCGGTGTCGCCTCGCTGGCGATCAACCTGTTTGTCGCCCGCTACCTGGCGGAAAAGCGGGTCAACCTGACCCGGGTCCAGATGCGGGATATGGGCAAGCTGGCCTCCGCGACGATGGCCGGCATCAGCCTGACTGAAACGATCCGCGCTGCCGGCGCGGAAGCCGGATTCTTCCGTCGGTGGAGCGGTTATCAGGCGTCTGTGAACACGCAGCAGGTGAAGTTTGACACGCTGAGCGCCCGGGTCGGCCTGATCCCCGGATTCATCAGTGCCGCCAGCGGTTATGTGGTTCTCTTCCTGGGTGTTATCCTGGCGATGAACAATCAGTTTACCATGGGCATGATTGTCACCTTCCAGGGCCTGCTGACGGCTTTCATGGGTCCGGCGATGACGCTGGTGGATGCCGGTCAGACCATCCAGGAGATGCGTACGGAGATGGAACGGGTGGAGGACGTGATGAACTACCCGGACGATCTGGCGCTCACGAACGGCGCGGACAGCGGGGAAACGACCTTTGCCAAGCTGAAGGGCGAGGTAGAGCTGAAACATGTCACCTTCGGTTATTCCCGTCTCGGCGAGCCGACGGTCACCGATTTCTCCATGCACCTGAAACCCGGCAGCCGGGTCGCTATCGTCGGCGCCAGCGGCTGCGGGAAATCCACCGTCAGCAAACTGATCACGAGGCTCTATCAGCCCTGGGCGGGTGAGATTCTCTTTGACGGAAGGCCTGCGAACACAATCCCGCGGAGTGTGTTTACCGGCTCTGTGGCCATGGTTGATCAGGAGATCGTACTTTTTGAAGATACCATTGCCAACAACATCCGTATGTGGGACGACAGTATAGAGGATTTTGAAGTGATCCTTGCCGCCCGCGACGCGCAGATTCATGACGATATCCTGCAGCGGCCCGGAGGATACCAGGGCAGGCTGATCGAAAACGGCCGGGACCTGTCCGGCGGACAGCGGCAGCGCCTGGAGATTGCCCGGGTTCTGGCGCAGGATCCTTCCATTGTCATTCTGGACGAGGCGACCAGCGCTCTGGACGCCAAAACCGAATATGAGCTGGTGAAAGCTGTCAAGGACCGCGGCATCACCTGTATCGTGGTCGCCCACCGGCTGTCCACGATCCGCGACTGCGACGAGATCATCGTGCTTGAAAAAGGGCATATCGTGGAACGCGGTACGCATGATGAGCTGTACGCAAAAGGCGGGATCTATACCGAGCTGGTCACTAACGAGTAAAGGAGGTCTTCTGCTTTGGGCTGGTTTAACGAACAGATCAAACAAAGAATGGAATCAGATCAGAACATCCTGGAAGACTCCTTTTTCCGTATGGCCAGCGTTGTCATGGACAAATGGAGCGCGGAACAGCTGGAAGACGACCGCCTGATCGCAAAGGAAGCCATCGACGAAGTTCTGAAATACTATCATGAAAAACCTGTTGAGATCCCGGAGAGCATCTCGGATGTCGACAAACAGCTGGAATACGCCCTGCGTCCTTCCGGCCTGATGGTCCGGGATGTGGAACTGACGGAAGACTGGCAGAGAGACGCTTACGGGCCGATGCTGGGCTGCCTGAAAGAGACCGGGGCCACCGTGGCGCTGCTTCCCGGGAAATTCTACGGCTATTACTATAAAGATCCGGCCACGGGCAAAAAGACCCGCGTGACCCGGAAGACCGCGAAGCTGTTTTCCCGGGATGCGCTGTGCTTCTATAAACCTTTGCCCATGAAGAAGCTGGGCATTCCGGATCTGCTGCTCTACATGAAAAAAAGCATTCCCAACGGAGATCTGCTCCTGATCGCGCTGGCCACGCTGGCAGTCACCCTTGTCGGTATGATAGAACCGAAGGCGTATGCCCTGGTTACCGGCCCGATTCTGCAGAGCCGGAATATGAACCTGATGCTTGGCGTCGCGATTTTCCTGGTGTGTTCCGCTTTTGCGAGCAAGATGATCGAACTGATCCGCACGCTCCTGATGGACCGGATCAACACCCGGAGCTCCCAGGCGGTGGAAGCGTCGGTGATGATGCGCATCCTGTCCCTCCCCGTCAGTTTCTTCCGGAAATTCTCTTCAGGTGAACTCTCCAGCCGTGCAAACAGCATCAGTTCCCTGTGCAATATGATCCTGAACAATATCTTTTCCATCGGCCTGAGCAGTCTCATGTCCCTGCTCTACATTACGCAGATCTTCCAGTTTGCCCCTGCGCTGGTATGGCCGTCGGTCCTGATCATCCTGTCCACGCTGATTGTCAGCGTGGCGGCTTCCCTCATCCAGATCGGCATCTCCCGGAAAAAGATGAAACTGAGCGCCGAAGAGACCGGCATGACCTATGCTGTGCTGAATGGGATCCAGAAGATTCGCCTTTCCGGTTCGGAAAAGCGGGTATTCGCCCGCTGGGGACGGCTGTACGCGAGGAACGCCCAGCTGGAGTATAATCCGCCCGCCTTCGTGAAGCTGAACGGGCTGATCACTACGGCCATCTCCCTCGCCGGTACGGTTGCACTGTATTATCTGGCGATCCAGACCGGCGTCTCGGTCAATCAGTATTATGCGTTCAATGCTGCGTTCGGGCGGCTGTCAGGCGCGTTTTCCGCCCTCACGGGCATCGCGGTCTCCGTGGCGGCCATCAAGCCGGTGCTGGAGATGGCGGAACCGATCCTGCAGGCGGAACCGGAAGTGGCCGAGGAGAAGCAGACGGTCTCCCATGTGAGCGGCCATATTGAGATGAGCCATGTCACCTTCCGGTATGACGAAAACACCTCGTATATTCTGAACGACCTGAGCCTGAACATCCGCTCCGGCGAATACGTCGCGATCGTCGGCCGAACCGGCTGCGGAAAGTCCACGCTGGTGCGCCTGCTGCTGGGCTTTGAAAAACCGGAAAAAGGTTCCGTCTTTTATGACGACCGGGATATGAACAGCCTGGATCCCCGGTCCCTGCGCCGGCAGATTGGCGTGGTCATCCAGAACGGCCAGCTGTTCCAGGGCGATATTTTCTCCAACATCACGATTTCCGCGCCCCAGCTGACCCTGGAAGAAGCCTGGGAAGCGGCGGAGACCGCCGGAATCGCCCAGGATATCCGTGAGATGCCCATGGGCATGCAGACTGTCATCTCCGAAGGTCAGGGCGGAATCTCCGGCGGCCAGAAACAGCGCCTGATGATTGCCCGGGCGATTGCTCCCAAACCGAAGATCCTGATCTTCGACGAAGCGACTTCCGCCCTGGACAACAAGACCCAGAAACAGGTGTCCGATGCGCTGGACAAGCTGAAATGCACCCGCATCGTTATTGCCCACCGCCTGTCCACCATCCGCAACTGCGACCGGATCCTGGTTATGGACGGCGGCGCGATCATCGAGGAAGGGACCTATGATCAGCTGATTGAAAAAGGCGGTTACTTTGCGGAACTGGTCGCCCGGCAGAGGCTGGATACGGAAGGGGAACAATAAAATGGCAATGGACCTGGATGAGATGATCCTCCGGTTTTTCAGGAACGATATCGGACGGATTCTGATTACGGATGAGGACGGAAAAGTCCTGTATGAGGACGCCAAGGCGGCCTCCGTCCGGCAGGGAAAGACCAACTGGAAAGCAGCCTGTCCTCCTCCGACCTACGGACAGCGGGCGGAGATGTGGGACCTGCTGGATACCGGCAGCGGCAAGACCTGGGTGGTCTATTCCTCCACCTTCAGGGAAGACGGGCGCCTGCGGCAGATTCATCACCTGATGGATACCAGCCTGTATATGGATCTGGTCCGGGATATGGGCGAATACTCAAAATCGCTGAAGAACGAAAAGGATCACGACGGGTTGACCGGCCTCTACAACAAGAGCAGATTCCTGGAGCTGAAGAAGACTCTTTTCCGAAACCAGAAGACCATCGCTGTGTTCAATATGGATGTCAACAATCTGAAACAGATGAACGACATCCACGGACATGAGGCGGGCGACAGGCTGATCCTCAAGGCGGCTGAAAGCCTGAAAAAGATTGAGGCCCGGAACATCATTCCCTTCCGCGTCGGCGGAGACGAGTTCATTGTGGTCGCCATCCATGTGAACCGGGAAGAGGCGGAGCGGATCCTGAAGAACTGGGAGGAAGGCCTTGCCGAACTGAATCGCCGGGACGACGGGATCCGCTGCGAAATCGCCTGCGGATTTGCCTTCGGCGGCGAGGACTATGACCTGGATGAGATCTTCCAGAACGCGGATGAAAAGATGTACGCGGATAAAAAGGCCCGCAAGGGAGAGGGAAACGTCCGTTGATTTCCTTTACATTCCCTGATTTTCCGCTATAATAGACGCATCCGCATCGGTTTTGCGCAGGCAGCCTTCCGGGCGCCTGACGCAGGGATAAATCAATATGCGGAAATAAAGTTTCGACGGGTATCTGAAACACGAACCCGAACGGAGGAGATTCTGATGACAAACACAACAACAAGACGCACCAAGATCGCGCGGATGACGCTGCTGGCTATGCTGGTGGCGGTTTTGATCGTTCTGGCTTTCGTCAACATCCCGATGCCCATGGGCCTTTCGATCACCTTCAACATGATCCCTGTGGCGATCGCAGTCATGGCGATGGGCATGTCCGGCGGCCTGATCATTGGCGGCGCATTCGGTCTGATCAGCTTCCTGCAGTGCTTCGGCATCTTCGGGTCCAGTGCCCTCGGTGCGGCCCTGGTCAGCTATAATCCTTTCCTGATGTTTGTACAGCGCTTTGTATCCCGGGCACTGGTGGGCGCGCTGACTGCCCTGGTCTGGTCTGCGCTGAAGAAGACCTCGCTGCCGCTGTATGTCCGGGGCGCGATTACCGGCTTTTCAGCTGCGTTTTTCAATACGCTGTTTTTCATGAGCCTGCTGGTTCTGCTCTTTGGCAACACGCCTCAACTGGCGGACAAAATCGCAGCGAAGGGTGTGATCATGTATATCATCACTTCCGTGGGCATCAATGCCGTGGTCGAGATGATCGTGGCAGCTGTTGTAACCGGCACTGCCGGCGTCGCGCTGAAGAAAGCGAGGATGATTTGATTTGATCCTGACCATGGATATCGGCAACACCAACATCAAGACGGCGTTGTTCGACGGAAAGGAAATGTACAAATACTGGCGCATGTCTACCAATATCACGTCCACCTCGGACGAATACGGCGTGCGCCTGATGTCCATGTTTGCCCATGAGGGTGTGGGCAGGGACGTGGTGGACGGCATCATCGTGTCCAGCGTCGTACCGACCATCAACTATACGATCGAGCACATGCTCACAAACTATATCGGCAAAACGCCGCTGTTTGTGGCGCCTGGCATCAGAACCGGCATCAATATCCGGTATGAGAATCCCCGGGAGCTGGGCAGCGACCGGATCGCCAATGCCGTCGCCGCCTACGACGAATACGGCGGACCGTGCATCTTTATCGACTTCGGCACCGCCACGACTTTCGGTGTCGTGGACAAAGAGGGTTCCTTCCTGGGCGGTACCATCTGCCCGGGCATCAAGCTGAGCAGCGAGGCCCTGGTCACCGGTACGGCAAAGCTGCCGCGGTTCGAACTGGCCAAGCCGGAGAACGTGATCGGCCGGACCACGCTCAGCAACCTGCAGAGTGGAATGTATTACGGCTATGTGGGCCTGGTGCGGAACATCGTACGGAAGATCCGCCAGGAGCTCGGCGTGGACGCCTACGTGGTGGCTACCGGCGGTATGGCGCTGATGATTGCCGACGAGAGCAAAGTCATTGACAAACTGGACGGCCTGCTGACCCTCAAAGGCCTGCGGCTGATCTATGAACGGAACCGGACGGATAATTGAAATTGCGGAGGTAAATGACAAATGAAAGAGATCGTGCTGGGACTGCTGGGACTGGGAAACATCGGCGGGGGCGTCTGGGACCTGATCCGCGAATTCGGGGATGAAACGGCAAAGCGCACGGGCGTGAAGCTTCGCGTGAAGAAGGCGCTGGTGCTGGACAAGAAGATCCACGGCGGCAAGGAAGTGCCGGACGAGGTGCTGACCACCGATAAGAACGATATCCTTGAGGATCCGGAAATTCAGATCGTCTGCGAGTTCCTCGGCGGCGAACAGCCCGCGGCTTCCATGATGCTGCGCGCGCTGGAAAACGGCAAGTCTGTCGTCACCGCGAACAAGATGGCTCTCTCGCTCCATTTTGACGAACTGCGGGCCATGTCGCAGAAGACCGGCGCCGGCCTCTACTATGAAGCCAGCGTGGGCGGCGCGATCCCGATCATCAACGCGATCCAGAACCCGCTGATCGCCAATCATCTCGAGCAGATCATGGGCATTGTCAACGGCACCACCAACTACATCCTGACCCGGATGGCAGCGGAAGGCGCCGAGTACGAAACCGTCCTAAAGGACGCCCAGCGCCTGGGCCTGGCCGAACCGGATCCTACCGCGGACGTGGAAGGCTATGACGCGGCTTACAAGCTGAGCATCCTGGGATCCATCGGTTTCCATACCCGGGTCCGGGTGGAGAATGTCTACCGTGAAGGTATCACCAAGGTCAATTCCGAGGATATCGCTTTCGGCCGCGAGATGGGTTATGTGCTGAAGCTCCTGGCCATCGGCAAGGACAACGGCGAATCCATCGAAGCCCGTGTGCATCCGGTGTTCCTGCCGGCGGACCATCCCCTGGCCCGCGTAGACGGCTCCCTGAACGCAATCTATCTCTACGGTCATTCGTTCAAGGATATGATGCTGGAAGGCCGCGGCGCGGGCGATGCCCCGACGGCCAGCGCCATCGTGGGCGATATCATTCAGGCGGCGCAGAACGCGGTCCATCCCATGCCGGTCATGCGGGAGAATCCGCTGCCTGTGGCGGATGACTGGTACAGCAAGTATTTCATCCGCATGAAGGCCAAGGACGAACCCGGTGTGCTGGCGGAGGTTGCCGGCCTGCTGGCCAGGGAAAAGATCTCCGTTTCCGCCATGATGCAGAAGGACGCCGGTCCCGACGGAAAGGCGACCCTGATCTTCATTACCCACAGCGCGCCCGAAAAGGCGATGCAGCGTGCAATGAATTCCCTTAATCCTGAGATCACCAAGGTTGAAAATGTCATTCGGGTGGAAGAATAACATGCTGAAAGACACCTGGATCCTGTTCGATCTGGACGGAACGCTGACACAAAGCGAGGAAGGCATCTGGAACTGCGTGAAGCACGCGGTGAAAGAGATGGGCCTTCCGGAACCGGATGCGGCGACGCTGCGCAAATTCATCGGTCCGCCGCTGACCTACTCGTTCCAGACTTACCTGGGCATGACACCTGATCAGGCGGAGGAGGCGCAGCGGATTTACCGCGCGCGCTATACCACCGTCGGCATGTATGAAAACCGGGCCTATCCCGGTATCCGCACCATGCTCCGCACCCTCTGGAAACAGGGGGCGAAGCTGGGCGTCGTCACAGGCAAGCCTGCCTATCCCACCGGAAAGATCCTGGAATATTTCGGCTTTGACCGGTTTATTTCCAAAGTGGTCTGCGCGACAGACGGCCACGCGGAAAAGGAGCACCTGATCCGTGAAGCCCTGCCGGAGGATCACGGCGAAGCCTGGATGGTCGGCGACCGCTGCTTCGATATGGAAGGCGGTGTAAAGGCGGGCATCCATACGCTGGGCGTGACATACGGCTATGGCAGCGAACAGGAACTGAATGAGACCGGTGCGGAAAAGATCGCGTATACGCCGGTGGAGATCCTGGATATTCTCTGTCCGGAGGCGAAGCGGGAACGCGGCGCTTTCCTGACCGTGGAAGGCCTGGACGGCAGCGGAAAAGGCACCCAGATCGAGCGACTGTCAGACGCCCTGGACCGCTGGGGCTTCGAGGTCGTGCACACCCGGGAACCCGGCGGGACGCCTATCGGGGAAAAGATCCGGGAAATCCTGCTGGACAAGGAAAACACGGCCATGACGGACGTGACGGAAGCGCTGCTCTATGCGGCTTCCCGTGCCCAGCATGTCCGGGAAAAGATCCTGCCCGCCGTGGCGGAAGGCAAGGTGGTCCTCTGTGACCGCTTCCTGGATTCCTCCGTGGCTTATCAGGGTGGCGGACGGCAGCTGGGCATCGACGAGGTGCTGCAGATCAACGCGCCGGCGGTCGAGGGCGCTATGCCGGACCTGACCGTCTATCTGGATATCGATCACCGGGAGTCGCTGAAGCGCCGCTGCGCCGCCAGCGAACCGGACCGGCTGGAGATGGAGGCGGAAAGCTTCCATGCTCGGGTGGAGGACGGCTATCATCAGCTGATCACCCGGGATCCGGACCGCTTCGTGGTCGTGGACGCGGCAAAGACCCGCAACGAGATCGCCGCGGAGATACAGGATAAAGTAATTTCCCGGCTGATGAATATGGAGACTGCTGAATGAGCGAACGGATCGTCGTCGGTATGAGCGGAGGGGTGGATTCCTCCGTTGCGGCCCTGCTTCTGAAGGAGCAGGGCTATGATGTCGTCGGCGTCTTTATGAAAAACTGGAATGAAGAGGACGAGAACGGTGTCTGCACTGCCGAAGAGGACTGGCGGGACGTGCGGGACGTCTGTGACCTGATCGGCATCCCTTACTACAGCGTAAATTTCGCGAAGGAATACTGGGACCGGGTGTTCTCCTATTTCCTGAAAGAGTACCGGGCCGGCCGCACGCCGAATCCGGACGTGCTGTGCAACCGGGAGATCAAGTTCCGGGCTTTCCTGGATTTTGCGATGGATCTGGGCGCCGCCCGCATGGCAACCGGACATTTCGTCCGTACCGACGAAGCGGGCCGGCTGCTTAAAGGCGCCGATCCGGAAAAGGACCAGAGCTATTTTCTGTATATGGTGCACGCTGAGCAGCTGAAGAGATCCGTTTTTCCGGTGGGCGGCATGACCAAGGCACAGGTACGGCAGATTGCGGAGGACCGCGGGCTGCCGGTCAGCAAGAAGAAGGACTCCACCGGTGTGTGCTTCATCGGGGAACGGAACTTCAAAAAGTTCCTGTCGGAATACCTGCCGGCGCAGCCCGGCGACATGGTTTCGCCGGAGGGCGAAACGGTAGGCCGCCATGACGGACTGATGTATTATACCCTCGGCCAGCGCCGGGGCCTTGGCATCGGCGGCCGGGGAGACGGCCGCAGCTGGTTTGTCATCGGCAAGGACCTGGAACACAACCGCCTCCTGGTCGCCCAGGGAGAAGATCACCCCATGCTATACAGTACCCGCAGCGTCGCGGAGGATGTTACCTGGGTGGGCGAAGCGCCGATGAGGGAAGGCGAAACAATGGCCTGTACGGCCCGCTACCGCTACCGCCAGCCGGACCAGCCGGTGGAGGCGGTCCTGCGGGACGGAAAGCTCCTGCTGCATTCCCTCACGCCCCAGCGCGCCGTGACCCCCGGCCAGAGCGCCGTGCTGTATAAAGACGACGTATGCCTTGGCGGCGGGATCGTTACGGAAGTGCTGGACGCAGGGAATACCGGAGGGCTGCCGCTGTGAGCCTGACGCCTGTTTCCTTCCTGATCGTCTGCCCGATGCTTTTCCTGGCCGGCTTTGTGGACGCCATCGGCGGGGGCGGCGGATTGATCTCCCTGCCGGCCTATTTGTTTGCGGGCCTGCCGGTTCATCAGGCGATTGCGACCAACAAACTCTCTTCTTCCTGCGGAACGGCCCTTTCAACGGCCCGTTTTCTGAAGAATGGCCTGGTCAACCTGAAACTCGTGCTGCCTTCCGTAGCGGCGGCCTTCGCCGGATCCTTCCTGGGCGCCCGGCTTTCCCTCACGGTCAGCGAGGATGTGATGAAATATGTCCTGCTCGCCATACTGCCTGTGACGGCCTTTGTGGTACTGAACCGCCATCTCTTCGGCGACGGCGGCAGGAAAGCGAAAGCGGACCGCCGAACGGTTACCATCTGCATTCTGTCAGCCCTGGTAATCGGTGTGTATGACGGTTTTTACGGTCCCGGCACAGGGACCTTCCTGATCATTGCCTTCACGGTATTCGCGAAGATGGCGGTACCCGCGGCCAATGCCCAGGCCAAGGTGATCAACCTGACCACCAATATCACGTCGCTGGCGGTCTTCCTGCTGAGCGGGCAGGTGGTCCTGCTGCTGGGCCTGGCCGGTGCGGCCTGCAATATGGCCGGCAACTGGCTCGGTTCCGGGCTGGCGATCACCAAAGGGGCGAAGATCGTCCGGCCGGTGATCCTCATCGTGCTGGCGCTCCTGCTGATCAAGATCCTCACGGGATTCTGATTTTGGACTGAAGAAAAGAGGTATCTGCCGTGAACAGTGTACGCCGCGCCGAGGCGCAGGACATCCCCGCGATCCTGGATCTGCTGGTCCAGGTGGACATGGTGCACCATAACGGCCGGCCGGACCTGTTCAAGGGCCCGGCCACCAAGTACAGCGCGGAGGAGCTGGAACGGATCCTCGCCGATGAGGAAACGCCCGTGTTTGTCTGCACGGATGAACAGGACCGGGTGCTGGGCCACGGATTCTGTGTCATGCAGCATTCCGGCGGTCAGCTCATGGAAGAGCACACTACCGTCTATATTGACGATATCTGCGTGGACGAGGCGGCCCGGGGACAGGGCGTGGGCCGGGCGCTGTATGAGTATATTCTGGCTTTTGCCCGGGAAAAGGGCGCCTATAACGTGACCCTGAATGTCTGGACCTGCAATCCCGGCGCTATGGCATTCTATGAAAAACTCGGACTCGCGCCGTACAAGGTGGGTATGGAAAAGATCCTGTGACATAAGATAAGTTTATAAAACAGGGGAGGACAACAGCCATGGAAAAAGCAAAGGTCTACTTCACCGATTTCCGGACGAAACCGAACGTAAGCCAGGGCGTCAGGCTGCAGAAGCTTTGTCGGCAGGCCGGTCTGGAAAAGATCGACTTTGAAGGAAAGTTCGTGGCGATCAAGCTGCATTTCGGGGAACTGGGGAACTTCGCCTATATCCGGCCGAACTATGTGAAGGCCGTGGCGGACCTGGTGAAGGAACTGGGCGGCAAGCCCTTCCTCACGGACTGCAATACGCTCTATCCCGGATCCCGGAAGAACGCCGTGGACCATCTGCTGAATGCGGATATCAACGGCTTCAATTATATGACCACCGGCTGCCATAATATCATTGCCGACGGCCTGAAGGGCACGGACGACGTGGTCGTGCCGGTGCCCAACGGCGTTTACTGCAGGGAAGCGTATATCGGCCGGGCTCTGTATGACGCGGACGTCATCATCGTGCTGAGCCATTTCAAAGGCCATGAGGTCGCCGGTTTCGGCGGCGCCGTGAAGAACCTGGGCATGGGCGGCGGCAGCCGCGCCGGCAAAATGCAGCAGCACAACGAGGGCAAGCCCACCGTAGACCCGGATGCGTGCCGTATGTGCCGCCAGTGCACAAAGCAGTGCGGATCGGACGCCATTTCCTATAACAGCGGCAAGGCGTACATCGATCCGGACCTGTGCAAAGGCTGCGGCCGCTGTATCGGCGTCTGCGCCTTTGACGCAATTTATACGAATTTCGACAGCGTATCGGAAGCACTGGGACGCAAGATGGCGGAGTATACCGCGGCGATTGCGGCGGGGAAGCCGGTGTTCTGGATCAATATGATCATGGACGTTTCCCCGGACTGCGACTGCCATGGAGAGAACGACGCGCCGATCCTGCCGAACCTGGGCATGCTCGCGTCCTTCGATGCGGTGGCGCTGGACCAGGCCTGCGCAGATCTGTGCCTGAAAGCGGATCCGCTGCCCAACAGCCAGCTGACGGACCGCCTGAGCGATCCCCATGCGCATACGCACAACGATCCCTTCAAGGACGTCCATCCGAACACCAGCTGGCGGGAATGCCTGGAGCACGCGGAAAAGATCGGCCTGGGCACCCGGGACTATGAACTGATCCGGATGAAATGAGGAGAAGCATGAACCATCCGCCATACCGTGCGGTCATCGTCGATTTTGACAGGACCCTGCTGCACACGGACAAAACCATATCGGCTCATGCCGTAACGGTGATGCGGACCTGGCGGGAAGCCGGCGCCCGGCTGTTTGCCGCCACTGCGCGGCCCCAGCGGGCGATCACGGAATACTGCCGCCTCATTCCTTTTGACGCGGTTACGACCCTGAACGGAGCCCGGACCGTAACGCCGGACGCTGTTCTGGAAAACCCGATCAGCGCGCCGGAAGCGGAAGCGATCCTGGAACAGCTGGACCGGATCACCGGAGCGGTTATCTCCGTGGAAGCGGGGAACGGGATCTATGCCAATACGGACATCCCCCTCTGGATGCCGACCGTCGTCCGTGATATCCGGACGCTTCCCCGGAAAGAGAAAATCTATAAGGTGCTGGCCAGCCATCCGCAGATTCCCGTGGATGAGCTCCCCCTGACACTTCCGGAAGATACTTACTGCACCGTTGCGGAGCACAAGCTCCTGCAGGTCATGAGCCGGTCCGCCACCAAGTGGAACGGGATCCGAAGCATGCTGGATGCCTTCGGGATCGACTCCGGGCAGGCTGTTTACTTCGGAGACGACAACGACGATATCGAACCCATCCGGAACTGCGGCTGCGGCGTGGCGGTCAGCAACGCCCTGGACAGCGTCCGGGGGATCGCGGATTATATCACAGGCAGCAACGACGAGGACGGCGTTGCTGCATATCTTTCCGAACTGTTTTGTTGACATCTTTTCTTGTCAATCCCTGCCTTTCCCAATACAATGAGCATATATATCCTTGAACTGCGGGGTGAGCGCAATGAAGATCGTTCTGCTGGCTGACCTTCATGGGAACATGGTCGCGACGAAGGCCATGGAACAGGAACTGGAAAGGATCCGGCCGGACGAGGTATATTTCCTCGGCGACGCAATCGGAAAGGGCCCGGAAAGCGACAAGACCTGTGACTGGGTCCGGACCCACTGCGATCACTGGCTTGTCGGAAACTGGGACCGGAAACTGAGTGAAAACCGGGATCAGGCGGATTACGCTTTTTACACAAACCAGATCGGTCTGGAACGGTTTGCCTGGCTGGATTCCCTGCCCCTGGAGGACGAACTGACAATCGGCGGCATGCGGTTCCGCCTGGTGCACGGGCGCTACCTGGACCCACTGTATATGAGCTTTGACCCGGACGAAAAACTCCGGGGAGGTTTCCGGTTCAAGGATGGCCGCCCGGACGCGGACGGCATGATCTGCGCGGACTGCCACAGGCCGTTCATCCGGCCGCTGGAGGGCGGGTACGCCCTCAATACCGGCAGCGTCGGAGACAATCTCAGCCTGCCGAGGGCCCATGCCCTGCTGCTGGAAGGGGAAAAGGAAAGCGGTCCGCTGCATATCACGGTGCTTTCCGTTCCCTATGACAACCAAAAGGCGGTGGAAACCGCGGACCTTTATCCGGACCTGCCGCTGAAGGAAGCGTTCCAGAAGGAAGTCCTGACCGGCATCTATTCCCGGTAACAGGGAGGAACAGCAGATGAACGAGTTAACAAAGCAGCATAAACAGGCCTGGGAATTTGACACGTATGAGTTCTGGGTCAGGCAGGCCGGTACGCCGGAGGAGCGGGCCCGGGAAGACAGGGCGGATCCGAAAAAGATGCTGCGGAAATACGCGCAGTACTTTGACCGCTTTGAGGGCGTCAGGGTTGCCAACATCTGCGGATCCTGCGGAAAGAAAGCGATCCCCCTGGCGCTGCTCGGCGCGGACGTGACGATCTTTGACATCTCCGAGCAGAACAGACGCTACGCCATGGAAACGGCGCAGGCCGCGAACGTCAGCATCGCCTATGAGGTGGGCGACGTGATGGAGACGGATCTGTCGAAATTCGGCGGATATTTTGACGTAGTCTTCATGGAAGGCGGGATCCTTCACTATTTCTTTGACATCAGCGCGTTTATGAAGATGATGTACGCCCTGCTGAAGCCGGGCGGAAAGATGATCTGCAGCGATTTCCATCCCGTGACAAAGATCATGGATACGCTGAAGATGGGCATGCCGCCGGTAGGATATTTCACGACCGATATCGTGGAGTGTGAGATGGCTCACGCCCGGTTCTATGACGAAGAGATCCGGAAACAGATCCCCAAATGCAGCCTGCGGAAATATACGGTCAGCGAAATTATCAATGCGATCATTGACAGCGGCTTCACCCTGAAGCGCTTTGACGAGCATCCGGCGTGGGAGGACAAAGACCTGCCCGGTGAATTTACGGCGATTGCGGTCAGAGAATGAAAAAACGGGAATTGCTTTCGACACAATGGCTGCAATCTGTGAAAGGATTCATTGATAATGTCTAAGATTGTTTTGATTTCAGGGGCGTGCGGATGCGGGAAAACCACTTTCGCGGACGCATACGCCAGGCACCTGGTCCGGCAGGGCCATAAGACGGTGTACCTGATCCACGGCGATGATTTCCATCACGGGTTCATCGAGCCGGAAGACAAGGGGGATTTCTTTCAGGACGGACAGGCTTCCGATCAGGTGCTGTGGGAGGATATCCTCCGGTTTAACTGGGACTGCATAACTGCGACGGCAGGAAGAGCGCTGCAGCAGGGTATGGATGTGATCATCGACTATGTTGTCGAGGATGAGCTTCCCCGGGTGCAGAAACTGGCGGCGGAATACCGGGCGGATCTGTATTACATTGTGCTGACAGCGGATACGGAAGAGATTAAGCGGCGTATCCGCGGCCGCGGCGACACAGATCTGACCGAAAGGGCGCTGTTCCTGAAAAAGAAACTGGAAGCCATGCCGGAAAACCGGGGACATCTGTACAACACCACCGGAAAGCAGATTGATGAGATGATCCGTGAGATTGTTCCGGAGCACTGGCTGCTGCGGCAGTGATATCGGATTAAGATGCGGAACGGAGGGACCAATGACCGGGTTGATTGAAGAGATCAGGAAATATGTTATTGAAAGGTCCGAAGCATACAGGGAAACGTCAGAGGATCATTATGATTTCTGGAATGAACATATCCGCTACGTATATGAGGAAGCTGTCAGCCTGGCCAAGACATACGGGGCGGATGAAACGGTGGTTGCTTTGGGGGCGCTGCTGCATGACATTGCGCTGATCGAGAAAACCGGAAGCAGAAAGGATCACCATCTGAACGGAAAGCTCCTGAGCAATGAGATTCTGGACCGCTTCCACTGCCCCGGAGATCTGAAGGACAGGGTGCTGGGCTGTGTGCTGAACCACAGGAGCTCCAAAAACGCGGAGAACATTGAGGAATTGTGCGTCTGCGATGCGGACTGCCTGGCCCACCTGGACAACATTCCCATGCTGTTCAATGAGGCATTCAACCGGGACGGCGTTTCTTTGAACGAGGTCAGGGCCTGGATGCGGGATTCCTTTGAACATGACTATAATGATCTGAGCGACAGAACAAAAGAAGCTTTCAGGGACAGGTACAATACCATAAAGCGTGTTGTGCTGGGTGACAGGCAGGAAGATGAATAACAGGTATATCTGTAAAATCGCCTCTGCGGAGGAAATGGAACAAAAATGGGATTATGAGATCGGGATCCATGCGGAGAAGGAAAACTGGATCTCCTGGAAAGGCGAGGCAATCGAAGGCGCCCGGTCAGGCCGGTCCATTCCGTATTACGGGATACTGGACGGAACGGTCATCTGCGAGGCGACCGCAATCCCGAATCCCGATCTGAAGCAGGCTCCGGATCATGCGGTGGAGCTTTGCGCCTTCCGGACCAACCGGGCGTTCCGGGGCCAAGGGTATTTCTCAAGGCTGAAGGACTTCATGCTGAAAGACCTGAAGCAGAAAGGATACACGAAAGCGGTTGTGGGCGTGGAACCGGAGGAGGTTCTGAACCGGGAGATGTATCACCACTGGGGATTCACCGAATACCTCTGTTCTGATACGGAAACCTATCCGGACGGAACGGTGATTCATGTGGACTTTTTCGGGAAACC
>Ga0310694_10001028_pt1 | contig 33230 bp, 27 predicted proteins | sample 174DNAGHGhighgp2_FD_203884 | JGI IMG/M metagenome (GOLD analysis project Ga0310694, IMG submission 203884) | Sheep rumen microbial communities from Palmerston North, Manawatu-Wanganui, New Zealand - 1742 DNA GHGhigh gp2 (v2) (version 2) | ecosystem: Host-associated > Mammals > Digestive system... | reverse complement strand
CGGGTTCGTTCCGCTGTAACGATGAGGAACTGAACAAGATTTGGGACGTGGCAGCCTATACGATGGATCTGACGACGCGCGAGTTCTTCATGGACGGCATCAAGCGCGACCGCTGGACTTGGTCGGGCGATGCCATACAGTCTTACTTGATGAACTACTATCTGCGCTTCGACACGGAGTGTGTGAAGCGCACCATCCGTCAGTTGCGCGGCAAGGACCCCGTGACAGCCCACATCAACACCATCATGGACTACACGTTCTATTGGTTCAAATCGGTGTTGGACTACTATCAGTATACGGGCGACAAGGCCTTCGTGCGCGAGATGTGGCCCCGCATGGAAACGATGATGGACTATGTATTGAAACGTACCAATAACGAGGGTATGGCCGAGGGACAGCCGGACGACTGGATTTTCGTCGACTGGGTGGACTTCCCCATGCACAAGCGCGGCACGCTGTGTTTTGAACAGATTCTGTTCATGAAGGCCTTGGAAACGATGGCCGTTTGTGCCGATGTCCTCTATACGGCTTGTTGCGACTCAGTCTCAACAGACGATATCGAAAGGACGGTTTACGCGCTCAGCCACAAGAAGTACCGCATCTTGGCCGAGAACTTGCGCAACAAAATCAAGCAGACTTTCTGGAGTTACGACCAGAAACTGTACTACCACGCCATCGAGGACGGTCAGATGAACCGTCAGGTCACCAAGTTCCCCAATATGTTTGCCATCCTCTACGGCCTGTCGTATAAGGAAGAGCAGAAGGAGATTATGCAGAGCGTGATGCTGAATCCCGCCATTCCGCCCATCACCACGCCCTATATGCGTTTCTATGAGTTGGAGACGCTGTGCATGATGGGCTACCAGACGCAAGTGCTTGGCGAGATGAAGGACTACTGGGGTGGCATGATTCGCGAGGGCGCCACGTCGTTCTGGGAGAAATACAATCCCGAGGAGACCGGCGTGCAGCATCTGGCCATGTATGGCCGTCCCTATGGCAAGTCGCTGTGCCATGCTTGGGGAGCCAGTCCTATCTATCTGATTGGCAAGTATTTCCTGGGTGTCAGTCCCACGAAGCCGGGCTACGAGGAATACGAGGTGCGACCCGTGCTGGGTGGCTTGGAATGGATGCAGGGCGATGTGCCTACACCCTTCGGACTGATTCACGTCGAGATGGACAGCAAACAGATAAAAATACGTGCCACGGGAGGCCGCGGCACGCTCTACTATCAGGATCGTCAGGTTAGCATCGAGGCTAACCGTGACGTCATCATGCAAATTTAACCAAAATACGGAATACCTTTGCCGGAGCCTGCATCCATTGTTGCATGGCTTCTTCGGCGTGCTCGGGCGTTACCTCGTTCGAAATCAGGATGTCGTAGGGAGGGTTGTTTTTCTCGAGATAACGAATCACACCCTCGAAGTCCTCGGGCTGGGCATTGCGCGAACCGCGGATGTCGAGCTCCTTCTGTACGAAGAGCTTGGTGGTGAACTGCACGTCCTGCTTGGCATAGCCGATGCACACCACGCGACCGGTAAAGGCCACCTCGTTGACGGCCATCTGATAGGTAACAGGGGCACCCACAGCCTCGATAACTACGTCGGGCCCAGCACCGCCGGTGATTTCCTGCAGGCGCTCGTGCACATTCTCCTTGGCCGAATTGATGGTGTATTCAGCGCCCAGTCCACGGACAATCTCTAGCTTCTCGTCGTCCATGTCGCAGGCAATGACTTTGGCTCCGCGCATGATGGCGCGCACCACAGCACCCACACCCACCATGCCACAACCAATGACCATGACGGTATCAGTGTCTACAACCTGTGCACGGCTCACGGCATGGAATCCCACGCTCATGGGCTCGATGAGGGCGGCGTGCTCGACAGTGATGTTGCCGATGGGAATCACCTTCTGCCAGGGAATGGCAATGTATTCGCGCATGGCACCGTTACGCTGCACGCCCAGCGTCTCGTTGTGCTGGCAGGCGTTGTAGCGGCGGTTCTTGCACGACGGACAATGGCCGCAGTTGGTATAGGGGTTCACGGTGACGGCCATTCCCTTTGTGAGGTGACTAGGCACATTGGCACCCACCTCGGCAATCTCGGCACCAATCTCGTGACCGGGAATGACGGGCATTTTCACCATCGGGTTCAGTCCGCGATAGGTGTTCAGGTCGCTTCCGCAGAAGCCTACATAATGAATCTTCAGCAGCACCTCGTCGGCGCCGCATTGGGGTTTATCCATCTCAACCACCTTCATCACCGAAGGCTCTGTAATCTGTATTGCTTTCATTCGCTCATATTTTTGATATACGGTAATTCTATTAGTTCGCCAAAGCCGAAGAAGCGTTTGGCGTTTTCTGACAGGAACAGGGCTTTCTCCTGATCCGTCAGTTCCTTTGACTTGGTGACGAAATCGTACGACATCTTGTAGGTGATGGCCGTGATGGTGCGCGGATAGTCCGAGCCCCACATCAGTTTCTGCCAGCCCACCTCGTCGGCAGCCTCGCGGATGGCGCGGATGGCTGATGGGAAGGGGTAGAACTCGTCGTTGAACAGCCATGTGATGCCACCGCTTTCGACGTACACGTTCTCGTGGCGCGCCAGACGGATTTGTGACATCCAGTTCGGACGAGTCACCATGCCGAAATGGCCGATGGCAATCTTCAGCCGCGGACATTCCTGGATGATTTCCTCCATCTGCCCGACTTGTGCATCACCGTCCATTAACTCGATGCCGAGAATGACGCCGCGCTCTTCCATCAGGTGCATCATCTGCATCATTTCAGGGTTCAAAAACTGCCACGGCAGACGGGCGGCAGGAACCTTAATGCCGCGGAATCCCTTGTCGATGAGGCTTTTGGCCTCATCACAGAATCCCTTCTTCCGCAATTCGGGCATACCGAAGCAGAAGAATCGGGTGGGGTAGTGCTGCTGCACCTGCATCAGATATGCGTTCTGCACGCCGTCGATGAATTCCTGTGTGATGACGGCTGCCGACACCTGCGCATAGTCCATGTTCGAGAGGAAACGCTCGGCGGTGTTCTGGCCGTCGGTCATATAGGGTGGCAGCATCTGGCGCTCCTCGCCAAAGAACATGCTCCGGCTACGGTTGGGCTCCAAGGAGTGAATGGGGGAACCATTCACCACAGTGTCCACGTTCAGCCACAAGTGTGCGTGCGCATCGATTATGTATTGGCCCATGATACTCGCTGTTGTTCACCAATAATGTCGCGCACTTCACGAACCAGCTGCTCGTCCATCGGCTCTTCAATATAGCTGATGTTGGTCTTGATGGCCTCGGGGCGCGTCGTGCTAAACACGGTCGAGGCAATGCGGGGATACGAGCACGAGAACTGCATAGCCAGCTTTTCGATGGGATAACCCTTCTGCTTGCAATGCTCTGCGGCACGCTTGCAGGCCTCCACCAATGGCTTGGGTGCCGGGTGCCAGTCGGGCACACCGCGCTCGGTCAGCAGACCCATGGAGAAAGGCGAGGCTGACAATACACCAATGCCGCGCTCGTCGAAGAAGTCCATGAAGTCGACCAGCTTGTCGTCGCACAGACAGTAGTGGCAGAAGTTCATGACGCTCTCTACGGTGCCCGGCTCCGAGTGCTCGATGACCCAACGCAGGTTCTCCAGCTGCAGGTCGGTAATGCCTACATGGCGTACCACGCCCTCTTTTTTCAATTCGTGCAGGGCAGGCAGGGTCTCGTCAACCACTTTTTGCAGGCCACCCTCCATACGGCCCTGGAACTCAATGTCGTGCACGTTGATAATATCGATGTAATCAATGTTCAGACGCTCTAAGCTTTCGTAGACGCTTTCCTTGGCACGGCGGGCTGAATAGTCCCACGTGTTGACGCCGTCCTTGCCGTAGCGGCCTACCTTCGTCGACAGATAGTACTTGTCGCGGGGTAGGTCTTTCAGTGCCTTACCGAGAACGGTCTCAGCCTTGTAGTGGCCGTAGTAGGGCGACACGTCGATGATGTTGATACCAGCATCCACGGCGGCAAACACTGCGTCGATGCCCCGGTTCTCGTTGAAAGAGTGGAACACCCCACCCAAAGAAGAGGCGCCGAAGCCCAGCTCCGACACCTGCATTCCAGTCTTACCTAATGCTCTATAACGCATTTCTCTTACTTCTTACCTCTTACTTCTTACCTCTAATTTACCACGGCATCATGTCACGTTCGTCAGGACGGTGAGCCTTGTTGTCCTCACCCAGCACGTATACCTGCAGATCCTGGAAGTAGCCAGTCTCGTCCTGCAGTGCCTTCAGCTCGTTCTTTGTGTCCTCGAAGCCCTTCAGAAACTCTTTGGCCGATGCAAGGTGGTTAGTAAACTCCAGTTTCTTGTTCGCTCTGTCCAATACTGAGATCCACTCGTCTTTCGTGCGGTCTCCAATCACAAACTTTTTAGTCATAGTTTTCTCGATATTTAATTGTTTCGTTTGCAAAGATAGTGCAAATCGAGTGAAATGCAAAATAAATCGCGATTTATTTTCATTTCCGAGATGCAGCCTATCTTGTCCTTTTCGGGGACAAAGATACGAAGAATTCTCGCATTTTGGTTCAAGAATTAAGAATTATTTAACGTAATCGTTATTTTTCCCCTCTGCGGCGATGGCCTTCCGCCGGCGCAAGTCACTCGCCATGGGGCGTGACCACTTTTTTACCCTTACACCATAGCACCTTTACCCTTATACTAAAGGGCCTCTACCCTCATACTAAACGGTGTTTAGTGTTAGGGTGTCAGACGCGATGATGATTCTTTTACTAACCTCGAGCTTGCATTTGCAGACTCCCCGAGCCTACACGTGCACCCTCCGGAGTCTACACGTGCAGCCTCCGGAGGTAGCAAAAAGGACAGAATTAGCACATCAGAGTCGGTTTCCTCTACGAGAGCGTGGCGCTGCAATCCGGTGTGTACATTGCGAAAAAAAACGTGAAAGAAATGGATTCTCAAAAATAATTAGTACCTTTGCACGCAAAAGTTTTAATATAGAAGAAGAGGTGAAGAAAATTTTTATTCTGGCTGCATTTGCAGTCTCGACAGTGTGCGCAATGGCACAGGTAAAGTATGCCGTCAGCGGAACGTACGCTGAAAACGGCAAAAAGGTCTATCTGTTAGATCGGTTAACAAAAAAGACAATCGACAGCATGGTTGTTGCCAATGGTAAGTTTTCATTTACGGGCACTGCAGATAAGGACGCCCTGGTGGCCTTAAAGACTCAGAATGGGAATTTGGAGATTGAATTCTTCAATGATGGTACGCCCGTCATCATCAACTTCAACGACTCGACGCTGAAAGGCTCTCCCATGAACGAACGCCTGGCCAAGCTTAACCATGAAATGGAAATCCCCCTCAGGAAATTTGAAGCCAAGACGGCCAATATGACCGAGGCAGAAATGGGGGCGCATGGCGAAGAACTCATGAACGAACTGAACGAGGTGATTGACGGAATGCAAGCCTTCGCCAACAAGGTGTTTAAGGAAGAGCGCAACTCGCTGATACCTGTGGCATTCAGCCAGCTTTACTTATTGGACAATGGTGTGGAGGCATACGATGAGTTGGTGAAGGAGGGCGTGGTGTTTGCCAGTCATCCTTATCTGAAGAAGATGAGAGACGAGATAGAAGAGATGACAAAGCCTAAGGACGGTGAGAAGACTGCCTTCATCGGCCAACAGTTCATCGACCTGGAGATGGCTGATCCTGACGGCAAGATGCATAAGGTGAGCGAACTGGTGGGCGGGGGTAAGTATGTGCTCGTAGACTTTTGGGCTTCGTGGTGCGGTCCCTGCCGCGCTGAGATGCCTAACGTGCTGGAGGCCTATAACAATTTCCACGACAAGGGCTTCGAGGTTATCGGCGTGTCGTTCGACCAGAAGAAGGAAGCTTGGGTGAAGGCCATCGGTCAGCTGAAGATGCCGTGGCTGCAAATCAGCGACCTGAAGGGCTGGAAGTGTGCCGCAGCTCCTATCTATAAGGTTGACGCCATCCCCGACAATATCCTCATCGACCCACAGGGTAAGATTATCGACCGTGGCCTTCGTGGCAAGCTGTTGCACAGAAGACTGGAGAGACTTTTGAATAAATAGTTAGGCTGTTAAACAGATGATGGAACAAATAACGAGTTTACAGAATCCGAAGATTAAGCAGTTGCTGTTGTTGCAGCAGAAGTCATCAGAACGTCGTAAGACGGGGCTCTTTGTGGTAGAAGGACAGCAGGAACTGCAGCATTGTATGGAGGCTGGGTATGAGGTGGACACGGTGTTCTGGTGTCCTGCGCTGAGTGCAGATGCCTCAGCGGAAAAACCGCTGAGCACACTAGCCTCACAGGGGGACAGGCACTCTGTGAGGTGCTTTGAGGTAAGCCGCGAGGTGTACGAGAAAGTGGCCTATCGTGGTTCGACGGAGGGCGTGATAGCCGAAGTGCGCACGCGGTCGTTGCAACTGGATGACCTCAAGTTGGGCGAGCATCCGTTAATCGTCGTTTTGGAAAGCGTCGAGAAGCCTGGTAACCTGGGAGCCATCTTGCGTTCTGCGGATGCATCGGGCGTGGACGCCGTGGTGGTGTGCGACCCGCTGACAGACCTCTATAATCCCAACCTCATCCGTTCGTCGGTGGGAGCAGCTTTTACGGTGCCCTGTGTGGCCTGTCGGTCGGAGGAGTGCATCGCTTTCCTGAAGCAACGTGGCATCAAAATTCTGACCGCCCAGCTGCAGGATTCCCATTTGTATTATGATACCGACATGACCTGCGGTACCGCCATTGTGATGGGAACAGAACACAGCGGCCTGACGCCGCAATGGCGTCAGGCCGCAGATTCACATATTCGTATTCCGATGCAAGGACGGGTCGACTCACTCAACGTCAGCGTCTCGGCTGCCATCTTGATGTTCGAAGCCGTCCGGCAGCGTCTTACTCGCCCTTAATTGCGGCTACACCAGGCAGCACCTTACCCTCGATAGCCTCGAGAAGAGCACCACCACCGGTAGAGATGTAAGAAACCTTATCGGCCAGACCGAACTTGTTGACACAAGCGACAGAGTCGCCACCACCAATCAGCGAGAATGCACCCTCGGCAGTAGCCTCGGCAATAGCCTCACCAATGGCACGTGAACCAGCGGTGAAGTTGTCGCACTCGAACACACCGGCAGGACCGTTCCACAGGATGGTCTTAGCACCCTTGATGGCCTTGCGGAAATCTTCCTGAGAGGCAGGACCAGCGTCAACACCCTCGAAACCAGCAGGAACCTTGTTGGCAGGGCAGGTGATGATCTCAGCACCCTCCTTAACAGTCATAGTGCCGAAGTCGAGACCATTGGTAGCTGTGCAGTCGCTGCCCAGAACCAACTCTACGCCGTTCTTCTTAGCCAGCTCCTCAACACCCAGAGCTACATCCAGCTTGTCGAGCTCAACGATTGAATCGCCAATCTCGCCGTTGTGAGCCTTAGCAAATGTGTATGTCATACCACCGCAGAGGATGAGCTTATCAACCTTACCGAGCAGGTTCTCGATGATACCGATCTTAGAAGAAACCTTCGAACCACCCATGATGGCTACGAACGGACGCTTGATGTTAGAAAGTACGTTGTCAACAGCCTGTACCTCCTTCTCCATCAGCAGACCCAGCATCTTGTTGTCAGCATCGAAGTAGTCAGCGATGACAGCAGTAGAAGCGTGCTTGCGGTGAGCGGTACCGAAGGCGTCCATCACGTAGCAGTCAGCGTAGCTAGCCAGTGTCTTGGCAAACTCCTTCTGGCTGGCCTTCATGGCCTTCTTAGCCTCGTCGTATGCAGGATCAGCCTTGTCGATACCAACGGGCTTGCCCTCTTCCTCAGGATAGAAACGCAGGTTCTCGAGCAGCAGAGCCTCACCCATCTTCAGAGCCTTGGCAGCATCAGCAGCCTTAGCGCAGTCGGGAGCAAAAGCAACGGGAACACCCAGAGCCTTCTCTACAGCCTCGCGGATCTGACCCAGCGACTTCTTCATGTCTACCTTACCTTTGGGCTTGCCCATGTGCGACATGATGATGGTAGCACCACCATCGGCCAGAATCTTCTTCAGGGTGGGCAGAGCACCACGGATGCGGGTGTCGTCAGTAATCTTACCATTCTCGTCCAGGGGTACGTTGAAGTCTACACGTACGATTGCCTTCTTACCGGCAAAGTTGAATTCGTTGATTGTCATAATTGTATTGTTATTAATAATGTGAAAAACTTCGTTATTTAACGCAATAGCCATATCGCGGCGTTTTGCGCCGCAAAGGTACTACTTTTAATTGAAAATTGACAATTGATAATTGATAATTTAAGTCTTTTTTACGAACTGTGTATCATAATGCAAGGTCTACTTTGCAAAACGGCTGTGGAATTAGAACATGATACTCGCCGTGACGACTAAGAGGGTGGTCAGTTCGATGATGAGACAGAGTGCTCCGCAGCAGTCGCCGGTATAGCCTCTGAGCCGGTTCCAGATGAGCAGGTAGAGGAAGTACATAACGATGGCTGGGGCGAACAGAAGCCATTGCCAGTCGATTCTCGCGTACATTATATATATGTAAGCCGCCATGGGGAGCAGGCCTTGAATGGCCAGACTAATGCCGGCAGCGATGTTGAACTGACGGTAGACTACGCGGTTCTTGGCTGTCTCCTCGTTACGGGCATAGGGCATCATTTGGATGAGCTGTGCGGAGAGCATCTTGGCATAGGGGTCGGCCATGGCGATGGTAAGCGCTGCATCGAGCGGAGCCAGCGTGTGGAGTGCAAAGAACAGGAGCAGGAAGTACATGATAAGCCCGATGACGCCATACGTGCCAATGTGGGAATCCTTCATGATGTCGAGAATGCGCTGGCGGTTATTGCCTCCACCGCCAAAACCATCCATGAAATCGGCCAGTCCGTCTTCGTGTAGGGCGCCAGTCAGAAGCAGGCGTATGACGATGGCCAGCAGGATAGCTAATTCGTAAGAAAACAATTGACAGCCGAAATAGATGACAGCACCCATCACGGAGCCTGTAATCCAACCCGCAAGTGGCCAATGTTCGACCACCGTCTGGTAAGCCTCCTTCGGTGGCTGGTGCAGGCGCCAAAAAGGTAGTCGGGTGAAGAAAATCAGGGACGCCCAGATGCGGTCATACCATTTAGTGGTGTCGATAGATACTTGCATGGCTTATTTGATTTTTACGGGTATTCCGCTGACCATGAGGATGACCTCGTCGGCGCGGGAGGCTACATATTGGTTCATCCAGCCCATGAGATCGGTGAATCGGCGTTGGATGGCATCAGGGCTCACACCACCAAGGCCTATCTCGTTGGTGACGAAGATGAAGGTGGCTTCCTGTGCTGTGAAACGGTCGAATTCCTGTTTTACTGCTCGTAAGACCTCGTCGACTGTTGGTTGCTCGGATGCTGTCTTACTATTGTCAAAAAAGAAATTGGTACACCATAGCGTAAGGCAGTCGATGAGTATCACGCGACCTGTCAGCTGGTGACGACTCAGCAACTGTTCTTCTTCGATATTCGTCCATTGCGGACCGCGCCGTTCCTGATGACGGAGCACACGCTGGCGGAATTCTTCATCCCACACATGAGCAGTAGCCATATAAACGGGCTTGTCGCTGAGACTCAATGCCATACGTTCAGCATACTCACTTTTACCCGAGCGCTGGCCACCGGTTATCAATACAATTTTTTTCATTTATGATGCAAATTTAGTATTTTTTTAAAAGAAAATGCTGATTTTGCCTAAAAAATATACGTATTTTTGTACTTTTCTTTGATTTTTCTTGGAACTTAACGATTTTTTTACTTACTTTGCACCCGAAAAAAGTGTAAAATCGTTAAAAAGAGAATATTTATTCAACTAATTTAATTTAGTAATAACAATGAAAAAATTATTTTTGATGTTTGCTGCCGCTATGATGGCAGCTTCAGTGAGTGCACAGGATAACACTGCAATCACTGCTAACAAGTTTGGCGACAACTGGTACTTCGGTGTGAACGCCGGTGTATCGACTACTCTTACAAAGCAGACCACTGATGGTGGTTTCTTTAAGGCTCTGGCTCCTACTTTCGGTGTACGTCTGGGCAAGAACCTGACAACCGTATTCGGTCTGGCTTTGGATGCAGACATGCACTTCAAGACCAATAAGAAGTGGTATGCAGGCAGCAAGACTTTCGTTGAGGATATCGATGTTGACTTGCTGGGTACTTTCAACCTGAGCAACCTGTTTGCCGGATATCAGGGTGAGCCCCGTGCTTTCGAGCTGATTGCCCTTGGTGGTTTCGGTTGGACTCATGGTTTCAACCATGTTTCAAAGGCTAATGGCTTGAATTCTCGCGTTGCTCTTGACTTTGCATTCAACCTGGGTGCAGCCAAGGCTTGGCAACTCTACATTGAGCCTTCATTGACCTACGGCCTCATTGCTTGGGATGCAAATTACGCTTCTCTGGGTCTTGCTGCAGCTCCTATGAAGTACAACCTGAGCAATTCTTACTTTGCTATCAAGGCTGGTCTGAACTACAAGTTCGGTAACAGCAACGGTTCTCACAACTTTGTGAAGGCTCAGCTCCGCGACCAGGCTGAGATTGATGCTATGACTGCCAAGATCAACGAGCTCCGTGCTGACGTGAACGCTAAGGACGGCAAGATTGCTGCTGATGCTCAGACTATCGCTGACCTGAAGAAGAAACTTGCTGATTGCGAGGCTCGTCCTATGCAGACTACTATCATCGAGGAGAAGAAGGAGACCATCCTGCAGCCCATGGTTATCTTCCGTCAGGGTAAGAGCACTATCGACGCTGCTCAGTATGCAAGCGTTGAGATGGTTGCCAAGTACATGCGCAACCACAAGGATTCTAAGGTGATTGTTCGTGGTTTCGCTTCTCCCGAGGGTAACGCTGAACTGAACCAGAAGCTGTCTGAGGCTCGTGCTGAGGCTGTGAAGACCGCTCTTATCAAGAAGTACAAGATTGCTGCTGACCGCATCACTACTGAGGGTCTGGGCGCAACTGACAAGATCTCTGAGGAGAACGACTTCAACCGCGTTGCAATGTTCATCGATACTACTAAGTAATTATCGATACATCAGATAAAGAAGTTCCCGTAGATTCAGTTCTACGGGAATTTTTTTGTGCTATTGTTTGGCATTGTGCTCACTATTTTGTAACATTGGCTTCGCCGAACTTACTTTTCGCTCGGAAATAAAAAGAAAATTGAGGTTTTCTTTTTATTTCTCTCACTTATTTCGTAACTTTGTAACCAAATTGCTAACGATATGACTATGATAAGGCTAAAAGTATTAACGGTATTGTTGGTTTTGTGCCAGTTGGTGACCGCACAGACGCGACGTGAGATGAATTTGAAGACATGGGAATTCTCTCGTGATGAGACCTCATGGACTCAAGTGAATATTCCCCACGATTGGGCCATCGGTGGACCGTTCGATAAGAAGTGGGATTTGCAACGCGTGGCCATTACCCAGAATGGTGAGACGGAAGCCACGGAGAAAAGTGGTCGCAGCGGAGCATTGCCTTGGATTGGTGAGGGCTGGTATCGCACAAGTGTAGTTGTCCCTGCGGGCTATGAGGCTGGCGAACTGGTGTTCGATGGTGCCATGTCGGAGCCTCGGGTCAGTGTGAATGGCGAAGAGACGGGCTACTGGGCCTATGGATACAACGCCTTTCGGGTGGATGTGTCGCGTTTCCTAAAGGCTGGTAAGCTGAATATCGGCGTGCATCTGAACAACCGGGAGGAGAGCTCGCGTTGGTATCCTGGTGCAGGACTCTATCGTCCTGTAACGCTGGTGCTGACGCAGAAGACGCATATTGACGACTGGAGTCTGTTTGTCAGGACAACTGATTTGACCGATAAAGGGGCTCACCTCAGCGTTGACATGATGGTAGAGGGGCCGACAGAAGGTGTAACGCCAAGGATAGATTTGTCCGATGCTAACGGAAAAATCATAGCATCGTGTACCGATATTTCTATCAAGGACGGTCATGTCAATGCTGGTTTCTTTGTAAAGAATCCCATGCTGTGGTCACCTGAGAATCCTTATCTCTATCGGCTGACAGCCACTCTTTACGATAAGGCAGGCCGCATCTGTGACAGTAAGACCGTCAAGACGGGTATTCGTACGGTTCGGGTTAGCCGTGAGCATGGTTTCCAGTTGAATGGTCAGACGCGTAAACTGAAGGGAGTCTGTCTGCATCACGATTTGGGTCCATTGGGAGCTGCTATCAATAAGTCGGCCTTGATTCGTCAGATAGAAATGCTGAAGCAGATGGGGTGTGATGCCATCCGTACATCCCACAATATGCCTTCCACGTGGCAGATGGAGATTTGTGACTCGTTGGGTATGATGGTGATGGCTGAATCGTTCGATATGTGGATTTATCCGAAATGCAAGAATGGTTATGCACTTAATTTCCGCGAGTGGGCTGAACGTGATATCACGAATCTGATATTGAACCATCGAAATCATCCAAGTATTGTGATGTGGTCGATTGGTAATGAGATTCCAGAACAAGGCAGCGAGGAGGGGCGCCAGATCAGCATTCGTTTGCAGGGGCTTTGTCATTCCTTAGACCCCACACGTCCTGTCACTCAGGGTATGGATCGTGCTGAGGCTGCGTTAGGAAGTGGATTCGCACAGGCTATGGAGGTGCCGGGATTCAACTATCGTGTGCATAAGTATGCCAACAATATCAAGCAGTTGCCGCAGGGTTTCCTGTTGGGTTCCGAAACGGCATCGACGGTAAGCAGCCGAGGTGTATATAAGTTCCCCGTTGAGGTAACAGACAATTCACAGTATGCCTCGTGGGCTCCTACCTATGATCCTACAGCCATTCTGAAAGCTGACGGACAATGCTCCAGCTATGATGTGGAGTATTGCTCGTGGAGCAATCTGCCTGACGACGACTGGGTCTGGCAGGACGACTACGATTGGGTGATAGGTGAATTCGTGTGGACAGGCTATGACTATCTGGGCGAGCCGACACCCTATGATGAATACTGGCCGTCGCGCAGCAGCTACTTTGGTATCTGCGATTTGGCCGGACTGCCCAAGGACCGCTATTATCTCTACAAGAGCAAATGGAACAAGGAGGAACATACCGTTCATCTGTTGCCTCATTGGACGTGGCCTGGCCGCAAAGGACAGGTGACGCCAGTCTATTGCTACACCGATGGTGTAGAGGGCGAACTGTTTGTCAATGGCAAGAGTCAGGGTCGTGTTCGTAAGAATAAGGCAGAGCGCCTGGACCGCTATCGCCTGCGTTGGAACGATGTGAAATATGAGCCGGGAGAAATCCGTGTGGTGGCATACGACGAGCAAGGCAACAAAATTGGAGAAGATGTGCGTCGGACAGCAGGAAAACCTGTCAAGCTGGTAGCACAGACTGAGACTCGTGAACACAAGGCCGACGGTGAGGACTTGATCTATGTCCGCGTGGCGGTGGAGGATAAGAATGGTGTACCTGTTCCGACGTGTCAGGAACAACTGACATTCAGCGTGACTGGTGAGGCTCGTTTCGAGGCCGCTTGCAATGGTGATGCCACGTCGCTGGAATCATTCAAGCAACCTCGAATGAAACTGTTTAACGGAGAATTGGTGGTTATCCTGCGTCCTACGACGAAGGCTGGACAAGCCACGCTGACGATAAAAGACCAGAAGGGTAGACTGAAGCCCGCAGTATTGACTATTGACACGCAAACAGCAGAAACGTCTACGTTCTGGTTGGGCGCAGATATTAGTGGCACCACTGACTTGGAGGCCCGTGGTGTGCAGTTGCGCAATACAAAAGGTGAGCCTCGTGAGTGTACGGAACTGATGCACGAACTGGGACTCAATGCAGTCCGCCTGCGTGTGTGGGTAAATCCCAAGGGTGGACTATGCAACAAAGATGATGTTGTGAAGATGGCCCTGCGAGCTAAGCAGTGGAATATGGCGTTGATGATTGACTTTCACTATAGCGACTGGTGGGCCGATCCTGGACAGCAGAATATCCCTGCTGCGTGGAAGGAAATGAATTATCAGCAGATGAAGCAAGCTTTAGCTGACCATACGCGCGATGTGCTGCAAGCTATTAAGCAGGCTGGGGTAGACGTGCGATGGGTACAAGTAGGCAATGAGACCACTAACGGATTCCTATGGCCCATGGGACGTGCACAGGAACACATGGACCAGTATGCCGGTTTGACGGATGCCGGCTATGCGGCTGTCAAAGAGGTGTTTCCGCAAGCAGAGGTTATCGTTCATCTGGATGGTGCTTTCGACCCCAAGCGTTATGATTTCATCTTTGACGGACTGGAGAAATACAAGGCCCGTTACGATATGATAGGTCTGAGCGTCTATCCCTATTGGGACATGAAGGATCATCATATCCAGTCGTGGCAAGAAACCGTGGAGAAGGCCACTGCCAACATCAATCGTCTATGGACGAAATACCATAAGCCCATGCTGGTAGTCGAAACCGGTACTGAAGCCAGCAAGCCCGTCGAGGGTAAACAAATTATTGCAGCCATTATCGATATGGCCAAACATCAGGTGGGTGGCCATTGTCAAGGTGTGTTCTATTGGGCCCCCGAGACGGATCGTTTCTACAAACTGGGAGCTTTCCAGGACAACAAACCCACCATCATCATGGACGCCTTTACGGAGGCAGCACAGCAAACTATAACAAGATAATATCGTATTTATAACATATAGGATTTTTTTATGAAACAAACAAAAATAGTAGCTTCTATTAGTGATCGCCGATGTGATGCGGATTTCATCCGTTCTTTGTTTAATGCGGGAATGAATGTGGTGCGTATGAACACAGCCCATGCTTCAGAGGACGGCATCAAGACCATCATCAAGAATGTGCGAGAAGTAAGCCGGCATATTGGTATTCTGATTGATACAAAAGGCCCTGAGGTACGTACTACAGGGTGCGAATCCCCTATCGAGTATAAGATAGGTGACGTGGTGAAGATTTTCGGTCGTCCGGAAATGGATACCACTCATGACATCATCAATCTGTCGTATAACAACTTTGCGGCAGATATTCACGAAGGTGACCATGTGCTGTTCGACGATGGAGCGCTCGATATGAAGGTGATTGGTATCAACGGACCTGCTGTTATCGCACAAGTAATGAACGATGGCGTGTTGGGTTCTCACAAGAGTGTCAATGTGCCTGGTGTTCACATCGCATTACCCACACTAACAGAACGTGACCGAAAGAACATCATGTTGGCCATCAATCAGGACATTGACTTCATTGCCCATAGTTTTGTGCGCTCGGCAGCTGATGTTCGTGCCGTACAGGCTATTCTTGACGCTTTCAATAGCGATATCAAGATTATTTCGAAGATTGAGAATCAGGAGGGCGTCGATAATATTGATGAGATTATTGATGCATCATATGGTATCATGATTGCCCGCGGTGATTTAGGTATTGAGGTTCCCATTGAACGTATTCCTGGTATTCAGCGTCAGATTATCCGTAAATGTGTAGAGAAAAAGAAACCGGTCATCGTGGCAACGCAAATGTTGCATACAATGATCAATAATCCGCGTCCTACACGTGCAGAGGTGACTGACATTGCCAATGCTATCTATTCGAGTACGGACGCCTTGATGCTCTCTGGCGAGACGGCCAGCGGCAAGTATCCTGTGGAGGCTGTACAAACGATGGCTGCTATAGCCGAACAGGCTGAACGCGATAGAGCCAAGAGTCATATCGACATCAAACTCTCTGAAAACTGCGACATCCGCGAGTTTATGGCTCATTCTGCCATTGAGGCAACGGAACGTCTTGGGGTAAAGGGTATTATCACCGACTCTACAACGGGTACTACTGCTCGTTCGCTGGCTGCTTTCCGGGGTCCTCATCCTGTTTTGGCCATCTGCTATAATGATAAGTTGCAGCGTCTGCTGAATCTTTCGTATGGCGTTATTCCCGTCTATCAGAAGGAACATATTGGTAGCGAAAAACTATTCTTGGCAGCGGTGCGCATGCTGCGCCAGAAAGGCTATGTGGAACTCGACGACAAAATTGCCTATCTGAGTGGCAACATCGGAGCCGGTGGCGCTACGAAGTTTTTGGAAATCAATTCGGTGAAGGAAGTATTTGAACATAACTATCAGTTCCATCTGCCCAACCTTTAGTTCTGAGAAACAGCTCTTTGTATACTGGATGGCAAGAAAAACGGGCAAAATGGTGATTATCGGCTTCAAAATTTGGCAATTAGGCAGAAAAAGCGTAATTTTGCAAGCTAAAACGTATAGTAAGACTAAACAAATATGAAAGAATACAAACATCCACTGCGTAGTGCGGTATGCACAGAAGGCAGACGTATGGCTGGAGCCCGTGCCCTTTGGGTAGCAACGGGTATGAAACATGAGCAGTTTGGTAAACCGATTATTGCCATTGTGAACTCTTTCACCCAGTTTGTACCAGGACATACCCATCTGCATGAGATCGGACAGATTGTGCGTGAAGAGATTGAGAAGATGGGCTGTTATGCCGCTGAGTTTAATACCATCGCCATTGATGATGGTATCGCCATGGGTCATGACGGTATGTTGTATTCATTACCTTCGCGTGATATTATCGCTGACTCGGTAGAGTATATGGTGAATGCCCATAAGGCCGATGCGATGATTTGTATCTCTAACTGTGATAAGGTGACGCCGGGTATGCTGATGGCGTCGATGCGACTGAACATCCCGACGGTCTTCTGTTCCGGCGGTCCGATGGAGGCTGGTAAGTGGCGCGGTGAGAATGCCGACCTGATTACGGCGATGGTCAAGGGCGCTGATCCTACGGTGAGTGATGAAGAGATGAAGGAACTCGAGGCCTGTGCTTGTCCCGGATGTGGTTCCTGCTCTGGTATGTTTACCGCCAATTCAATGAACTCACTGACGGAGGCCATTGGCCTGTCGTTGCCAGGTAATGGTACCATTTTGGCTACCCATACCAATCGTGTTGAGTTGTTTAAGGCTGCTGCACGCCAGGTGGTGAAGAATGCCTTTGCCTATTACGAGGACGGTGATGAGAGCGTATTGCCTCGCAACATTGCTACTCGCAAGGCCTTTATGAATGCCATGGCGCTGGATATTGCGATGGGCGGAAGTACGAATACCGTGCTCCATCTGTTGGCTGTGGCTCAGGAGGCAGGTGCAGACTTTACGATGAAGGATATCGATGCCTTGAGCCGTAAGGTGCCTTGTCTTTGCAAACTTGCACCTAACACACAGAAATACAGTGTACAGGAGTGTGGACGTGCAGGTGGTATTTTGGGTATCTTGAATGAACTCTCGAAGGGCGGTCTGATTGACGGCTCTGCGATCCGTGTAGATGGCATGACTTTGGCCGAAGCGATAAAAGGTTATGACATTACTGCGGAAATCGTAGCAAGACAGAAGGAAGAGGGTAGTAAGACAGTAGGAAGAGGCAAGGAAGAAGAGACGGATAAAATAAAAATTTATTACAGTGCTCCTGGTAACCGTTTCTCGACGAAGATGGGTTCCCAGTCGGAAGAGTGGGAGAGTCTGGATACCGACCGTGCTGAGGGATGTATCCGTGATTTGGAACATGCCTATACGAAGGACGGTGGACTGGCTGTACTCTTTGGTAATATTGCCCAGGACGGTTGTGTGGTGAAGACCGCAGGTGTCGATGAGGCTTTGTGGCATTTCGAGGGACCGGCCGTGGTCTTTGACTCACAGGAAGATGCTTGTGAGGGTATCCTGGGAGGCAAGGTGAAGAAAGGCGACTGTGTGGTGATTACCCACGAGGGTCCGAAGGGCGGTCCTGGTATGCAGGAGATGCTTTATCCCACGAGTTATATCAAGTCGATGCACATGGGTAAGGAGTGTGCGCTGATTACGGATGGACGTTTCTCGGGAGGAACCAGTGGACTGAGTATCGGACATATCTCGCCCGAGGCAGCGAATGGTGGCAATATCGGTAAGATTAAGGATGGTGACATCATCGTGATTGATATTCCGAGTCGCTCGATTAATGTCAAGCTGAGCGATGAAGAGCTTGCGGCACGTCCCCAGCAGCCGCTGAAGCGCAACCGCGTGGTTAGCAAGGCGCTGAGAGCTTATGCACAGAGTGTGAGCTCGGCCGATAAGGGAGGAATTAGGATTATTGACTAGAAATACTTGATAATCTAGAAATACTAGAAATAAGAAAAGATGAGAGACAGAATAACAGGTGCAAAAGCGCTGATGCGAGCCTTGCAGGCTGAAGGGGTAAAAACTATTTTCGGTTATCCCGGTGGAGCCATTATGCCCGTCTATGATGCGCTGTTTGACTATACCCGAGGAGAGAAAAAGTGTTTCGACCATATTCTTGTGCGTCATGAGCAAGGAGCGACCCATGCTGCAGAGGGCTATGCCCGTGTGAGTGGTGAGGTAGGCGTAGCCTTAGTGACCAGTGGCCCTGGTGCTACGAATACGTTGACCGGTGTGGCTGATGCCATGATGGACTCTACACCGATGGTGGTAATTGCCGGTCAGGTGGCTATCGGCGCCTTAGGAACCGATGCCTTCCAGGAGGTCGACCTTGTGGGTGTGGCGCAGCCTATCTCGAAGTGGTCGTACCAGATACGCCATGCCGAGGATGTGGCATGGGCTGTGAGCCGTGCATTCTATATTGCCCGCAGTGGTCGTCCTGGCCCTGTGGTGCTTGACTTCCCTCGCAATGCACAGGTCGAAGAAATTGATTGGGAACCCAAGAAGGTTGATTTTGTGCGCTCTTATGTTCCCTATCCGAAGCTCGACGCTGAGGCTGTCCGTCAAGCAGCTGAACTGATTAACAACGCTAAGAAACCTCTGGCTCTTGTTGGTCAGGGCGTAGAACTGGGTAATGCCCAAGAAGAACTGAAGACCTTCTTGGAGAAGGCCGATATTCCTGCTGGACGCACCATGCTGGGACTCTCGGCTCTGCCATCCGACCATCCGTTGAATGTTGGAATGTTGGGTATGCACGGCAACTATGCCGTCAACTTGAAAGAACAGGAGTGCGACGTGTTGATTGCCATTGGTATGCGTTTCAGTGACCGTGTGACGGGTAATCTGCAGACCTATGCCAAGCAGGCAAAGATTATTCATTTAGATATCGATCGAAGCGAGATTGACAAGAATGTCAAGACTAATGTAGCTTTAATAGCCGACTGTAAGGTGTCGCTTCCTGCGCTTACTGCTTTGGTGAATGAGACGAAGCACAGCGAATGGCGTGAGTCGTTCAAGGAACTCGACCAGAAGGAGCGTGAGAAAGTGATAGAGCCGGCCATCCATCCGAAGGAAGGCCCGTTGCTGATGGGTGAGGTGGTGAATGCCGTTGCTGAGCAGGCTCCCCGTGGTACTGTTCTTGTGACCGATGTGGGACAGAACCAGCTGTTTGCTACTCGCTATTTCAAATATCCTGAGAAACGCAGCATCTGCACCAGTGGAGGCTTGGGAACGATGGGTTACGGTATGCCTGCAGCTATTGGTGCTACGTTTGCAACAGACCGTACGGTATGCTGTTTTATGGGTGATGGTGGTTTCCAGATGTGTATCGAGGAGTTAGGTACTATCATGGAACAGCAAGCTCCCGTCAAGATGATTCTGTTGAATAACCACTACTTGGGTAATGTACGCCAGTGGCAGGATATGTTCTGGATGCGTCGTAAGTCTTTTACTAAGATGATGAACCCCAACTATGAACTGATTGCGCAAGGTTATGGCATTCCCTATATGGCAGTAACAGACCGTAATGATTTGCGTCAGGCTGTGGAAAAGATGATTACCACGAAAGGTCCCTTCATCTTAGAGTGTGCAATTCTTGAAGAGGACAATGTGTTGCCTATGACTCCTCCGGGTATGAATGTCAATGATATGATGCTCGAAATTTAATGCATAATTAATAATGCATAATGCATAATAATATGGAAGAGAACAAGAAACTATATACGCTGCTGGTTTATTCAGAGAACATTGCTGGTATTCTGAATCAGATTACTGCTGTATTTACACGTCGACAGGTGAACATTGAAAGCCTGAACGTTTCTGCATCCAGTATTGAGGGAGTGCATAAATACACTATCACAGCATGGAGCGATGCTGACCAAATAGAAAAGATCACTCGTCAGATTGAGAAAAAGATAGATGTGGTCAAGGCTAACTATTTTACTGACGATCAGTTGTTTATCCGTGAGTCAGGACTCTATAAGCTATCAACAGAAAAGGTCTTACAGTGTCCTGAGATTTCACGTACTATTCGTCGTCATGAAGCTTCCATTATGGAGGTTAATCCCACTTATACAGTGGTAATGAAGAATGGAAAGACGGAGGACATTCTGAATCTCTTTTATGCGCTCAACGAGTTCGACTGCGTATTACAATACACTCGTTCAGGTCGTATTGCTGTGACGCGTGCTAAGCAGGAACAGGTCAGCGAATTCTTAGAGGAACGTGAACAGCATCATTAATGCAGTTACGGCTTATAGTTAATGGTAATGGAGAAAATGGACAAGATAGGATGTTACGAATTTATGGCAGAGCCGTTCCATTGTGACTTTAGCGGACGGCTTTTTATGGGCCATCTCGGTAATCACATGCTTAACGCGGCTGATTTCCATTCTTCTGCCCGTGGTTTTGGCATGAAGTATCTGATGACGATAAAACGTTCATGGGTACTTTCGCGTTTGGCTATTGAGATGAACGAAATGCCCCAGCAGTACACCAAGTTTAATGTTGAGACTTGGGTTGAGTCGGCTATGCGCTATTTTACTTCACGTAACTTTGCTGTTGTTGGGAATGATGGATACACTTATGGCTACGGGCGCAGCATCTGGGCGATGATTGACACAGAGAGTCGTCAGCCTACAGATATCTTTGCCATTGATAACGGTGCCATCAACAATTGGATTGTGAAGGACAAGGATTGTCCCATCGATAAAGGTGGACGTGTGAAGATGTCCGAAGAAGCCCAGCTCATTCGCACCATTAATACATATTATAATGATGTCGATATCAATGGCCATATCAATAGCGTCAAGTATATTGAGCATGTGCTTGACCTATGGCCACTTGATTGGTATCGTGACCACAATATTCGTCGCTTCGAAATTGCCTACGTTGCCGAGGCTCATGGCGGTGATCAGCTTAGCTTTTATCGGGAACAGACGGGTGACAATGAATACTGTGTGCGTATCGTTCGCTCTGATGGTACAGAATGTTCGCGTAGCAAAGTCATTTTTTGCTAATATATAATTATTTTAATGCGCAGAGTGCGACAATTGTTCTTGATGATTGCCCTGATGCCTGCATGTCTGTTGGCACAGGAAACTGAAACGGAGGAATTTACCTCCGACCTTTTCGGTGGCATCACAGGAACAGACATTCTTCCCAAAGGGCGTTTGCAATGGGAAACCTATGCATTCTACGAGCATACCACGATGTTTGGCATCGAGGCCGATACCTGGTCGCCCAACGTCTCTGTCCTGCGCTATGGCATTCGCAAGGATACGGAACTCATGTTGCAAGGTGCTTGGCTTCATACTACTGACGAAGGCAATAACTATACGGGTCTTGCTGACTTGGCTGTCGGTTTTAAGACCAAGCTTTTTGACGGCTGGAAAGCAGTGCCCTCCATAGCCATGCGAGGCTTACTCTACTTCCCTGGCGGTGAGAACTTTTCGTATCTGCCCGATAATTTCGGTTTTCAGTTAGATCTCATCTTCCGCAACCAGCTCACATCGTGGTGTGACCTGGGATATATGGGTGCGATTATTTGGGATGACACACCTCGCCCGACAACCTTTTGGGGAGCCTATCTTGACTTTAAATTGTCTGACAAACTTGTCTTGACATTGGAGGAGGATAATTATTACTATGGTCCAGATGAAGATGAGAAATTGCAGCCGTGGGCGTCGTGGACTATTTCCTACCAAGTCCATCCTCGTGTAGAGTTGGGAATAGCCTCAGATATCAGTCTCAGGCATATTAAGAATTATTTTAATGTCATGATTGGCGTTGCTTGGCAACTGACTTCTCATTGATGTTTCTGTGTAAACCAGTCGAACTGAGCCTTACCGTTGTTTCCATAACAGAATAGTCCCACACGGATGCCTTTCCAATAGCCTGAACGCATGGGGAAAGTGTCTGCTGCGTTGACAAAGTGCTGACCGTCAGTACTATAGGAGAATTGATGTTTGTTTGTAGTGCAGTCGTTGCTGACGCGTAACCAAAGACGGTTGTATTTCCCTTTAGCCACTATCTTGCGTTTACCGTGTGATTCCATGAAGATTCCTTCCTTGCAGAGTCCAATGCCGTAAAACGCTTTTCCAGAACAGAAAAGTCCTGCATAACAGTCGCCTTGGGCGGTCAATAGGGTAGTGCTCTCGCTCTGATAGCCAATCACTTTCTGCGTAAGCATGTTCCTGCTTGCTTTCAGACTATCGGCAGGCTGTGCTTTCAGGGTCAGCCAATCTTTTCGTTCATTCAGCGTCCAATGGCTTTCTTTGGGGTTGTGGTTCCACTGCCATTGTAGTCCTAAAGCTGGCCCTGCGAAGTCATCGTCAGTCTGCAACAGGTAGTCGTCGGATGCTTGCACGATGGGCTTCTGCCACGTGTGGACGGGTTCTCCGATACCGTTGCCGTCGTAGTCTACTCCCATCAGTGGCCAGTCGTCCTGCCATCGGACGGGTTGCAGGTGTACGACACGTCCCAGTACGGGCGTCTCTTGGAAATGATAGAACCACCAACTGCCGTTAGGTGCATCAACCAAAGCACCCTGATGAGGACCGTTCACTTTCGTGGAGCCTTTTTCCAACACGATTTTCCGTTCGTAGGGACCGTAGATGTTCTTGGCTCGCAGCACCGTCTGCCATCCCGTGCCTACGCCTCCCTCAGGGATAATCAGATAGTACCAGCCGTTGCGTTTCATGAATTTCGTTCCTTCGGCAATGGGACCTTCATAGACAGTCACACCCTCATCAAGTAGTTGTTTGCCGTCGGGCGACATCTTGTGCACAATGATGGGACCTGCCCCATGACGGCTGCGACCCAGATAGGCCTCTCCGTTATCGTCCCAGAAAGGACAGGGGTCTTCCCATTTCTTCACGCGTTTCACCAGATGTAGTGGTGCCCAGGGCCCATGTGGATCTTGGGCAGTACTCATATACAATCCTTCATCGGGGGTACAGAAATAGACATAGAAAAATCCGTTGTGGTATCGGATAGCAGGTGCCCACGACCCTCCGGCATAGTGTTGGTTCTGGTCCCATCCGGGTTCGTCAATTTTGTTATATATCTGACTGATATAGCGCCAGTTGACCATATCTTCCGACTCCATAACCTGCATGCCCATAAAATGGAAGTCTGACGCTACCATATAGTATTTTCGTCCTACTCGGATGACGTCTGGGTCAGAGAAATCGGCATTGATAACGGGATTAATGTACGTTCCGTCACCTTGGTCTCCCCAGCCCTCTGTATCGATATTTACAAAGTCAGGTCGTACATCAGGCTTCTCTGTCCTGATGTTGACGTTGTTGAATTTGATATTGCGCGCGTGACGAACGAAAAAACCTTTGGCTGGCAGGTTGCCCCACATGGTAGCTTCGGGATACTCCTTCTCTTTCTCGTCGTTAATGGTGTCGTTGATGATTTTGAGGTCCTCCGTTTTAACGCCACCCTTGTGGTGAATCGATATGTTCGACAGCCACACGTTACGAATAGGATGGCCAGGCAGACCAGTTATCGAACAGCCTATAGCCCCTGCGTTGTGTACTTGAATGTTGTTTATGCGAATGCTTTCAATCTGTCCCACGTGGTCAATGGGGATTAATTCGGCTATCGTGTCGTCATTACCATTTCCACTTAGTGCTTTTTGCTCGCTTCTAAGCTTGTAGCCTCGTCCGCGATTACCTAATCGGATGAAGATAGGCGACTCAGTACCCTCAATTGTAAAGTCAGACACGTTGACATTTTCCATCGTACCGCCATCAACGATTTCAAGCGAGATAGCCGATGTTCCTATCCATTGTCCGAAGAATTTCTCTTGTTGGTCGCTGCTAGGCTTTACTACAATGCCCGAGATGTTGATGTTGCGGAATCCACCATTTGTCTCTGTGCCCAGTTTTACGGCGTTGCAATGACTTGATACCACACAATCGGTGATGCGGATGTTTTCGCAAAGTCTGGGCGATGTAGATTTCAGCGTGATGCCGTCGTCGTCAGAGTCTGCTATGATGCCTTGTACGACCACATCATGACAGCCGTCAAGATCCAGTGCATCATTATTATAGTTGTTGCGGTTCACAACTTTGATACCTTCTATTTTTAGCCTGTCGCAGGCTAGATAGTGTTGCATCCAACAACCAGAATTCTTCAGTGTAACATTCTTAATGGTGATGTCCTCGCTCTGGATGAATCGGATGAGGTGGGGACGTGTGATTCCCTCGTCGTTCCACGAGAGTTTCTTGAATGCCCGCCCACGTCCGTCAATAGTACCGTAGCCGTCTATTACCACATTCTTTACACCATCGGCATAGATCAATTGTATGGTCGTAGTCTGGGTGCGCAACGATACGTAGTCCGACTTCATGGGAGTGTAGTCTTTCAGATTTGTACTACCATAGAGCGTTGCTCCATGCTCCAGAAAGAGATGCACATTCGACTTCAGCCTGATGCTGCCTGTTTTGAAGTTTCCAGTTGGAACGATTACCCTGCCGCCTCCTGCCGCAGAGCAGTCGTCGATAGCTCGTTGCAATGCAGTCGTTGAAAGCATCGTTGTATCTGCCTTTGCACCATAGTCCATGATGTTGTAGTCCCGTCCCTTTGCAATATAGGAAACGGTAGCCAGCAGCACAGCGATTGCTAATCGACGTCCAATCATATTACATATATCCGAGCCAGCGCAGAATGTCGTTGAGATTGGCGAAGACCATTAGGAGAATAAGAATGCCAAAGCCAACGTATTCTGCCTTAATCATAAAGTTCTCAGAGGGTTTGCGGCGGGTGATCATCTCGTAGAGAAGGAACAATACATGTCCACCGTCGAGGGCGGGAATGGGCAGAATGTTCATGAATGCAAGGATGATGCTAAGGAATGCAGTCATCTTCCAGAACATATACCAGTCCCACATGGGCGGGAACAAGCTGCCGATGGCTCCGAAACCACCCAGCGACTTGGCACCTTCCGCAGAGAAGACATACTTCATGTCGTCGACATAAGATGCCAGCACGTGCCAACCATACTTGATGCCTGCAGGAATGCTCTCGAAGAATCCGTATTCGGTAGTAATGGGCTTGTAGATGTCGGCAATGCTCTTGACGACAAAGCCAAGCTTGAGTTCAGGAGTGAGCGTGACAGAGGCCGTATCCGTGCGGGTGTCGTTGCCAAAAGCAATAACCACAGTACGTGCTTTCAGCGAGTCAGCCTGCGTCTGAGCAGTGAGCAGCATGTCGCGACGACGGCCCAGCTGGTCGATAAACTCATTGTATGAATCGATGGGGGCATCGTTAAGAGCGAGAATACGGTCGCCTTTCTGCATGCCGATTCCTGCTGCTGGCGAGCCTGGCAGAATACTGTCAACCTGTGCAGGGAGTAGAGGACGCACGAACGAAGGGTCAGCCTTAATCATGCCCAACAGGTTAAGATCGCCAGGAAGAGTGATGCTCATAGGCTGGCCGTTGCGGATAATGTCGACACGATGGGCCTCTGAGATGTCACGATAGAGGTCGGCCGAGAAATCCTTGAAGGTTTTGGTATCGGTGCCAACGAGGATGTCGCCGTCTTGGAAACCGTACGACTTGGCTTCTTGGTTGAACTTCATACCCAGCGTCATATCCTTGACGGGAATGTAAGTGTCGCCCCACCAGAAAAGAATCTGGGAATAGATAAAGAGGGCGAGCAGGAAATTAACCAGCACACCGCCAATCATAATGAGCAGACGTTGCCAGGCGGGTTTGGTACGGAATTCCCAAGGTTGTGCGGGCTGTTTCATCTGTTCGGTATCGAAACTTTCGTCAATCATACCGGCTATCTTACAATAACCGCCTAGGGGAATCCAGCCCACACCATATTCTGTGTCGCTGTTCTTGGGTTTAAACTTGAAAAGACTGAATTTCCAGTCGAAGAAAAGATAAAACTTTTCGACACGAACGCCGAAGAGTTTTGAGAAGAAGAAGTGACCACCCTCGTGGAGCAATACCAGCAGGGAAATGGCCAGCATGAATTGTAATACTCTGATTAAAAAAACTTCCATTATTATACTATATTCTTATTTGTTCATTAATTCTGTGGCGATACGACGAGCCTCAGCATCGGAAGCAATATAGGTGTCGTAACTGGGGTTCTTGTCGAATGTGGCGCGGTGCATAGTCTCGGCAATGATGTCTGCCATTTGGAGGAATCCGCACTTGTCGTCGAGGAATCCACGATTGACAATCTCGTTGGCTGCATTCACAATGCAGGGCATGTTACCTCCCTGGTTGATGGCCTCGAAGGCCAGTGCCAGACAACGGAACTTCTTTAGGTCGGGCTCGAAGAACTCAAGCTTCTGCGAGGTGAAGAGGTCCAGACGGTCGCCGCTGAGCGACAAACGCTGTGGGAACGAGAATGCATACTGGATGGGCAGACGCATATCGGGCACACCCAATTGGGCCTTGACGGCACCGTCATGGAACTGGACGGCACTGTGGACAATGCTCTGCGGATGCACCAATACCTGAATTTGACGGGCATCAACGCCAAACAGCCACTTGGCCTCAATCACCTCGAAACCTTTGTTCATCATGGTGGCAGAATCGATGGTAATCTTTGCACCCATATCCCATGTGGGGTGGCGCAGGGCATCGGCTTTGGTGACGGTGCCCAGTTCGTCGATACTCTTCAGACGGAACGGACCGCCTGATGCTGTCAGGAGAATCTTTTCTATGGGGTTGTCGTCTTCACCCACCAGACTTTGGAAAATGGCAGAGTGCTCACTGTCGACAGGTAGGATGGGAGTGTGGTACTGCTGTGCCAACTGCAGGATGAGTTCCCCGGCAACGACCAGTGTCTCCTTATTGGCCAGTGCGATAGCTTTGCGGGCTTTGATGGCATGGATGGTTGGCGACAGTCCGGCAAATCCCACCATAGCCGTCAATACCATGTCGATGGGACCGGCCTCTACGATTTCGTCGAGGGCTTTTGCACCTGCATACACTTTGACGTCGGGCAGGTCGCTCATCAGCTGCTTCAACTTGTCCAGTCGCTGCTCGTTGGCAATGACTACAGCGGCAGGCTTGAATTTGTGGGCTTGCTGGGCTAACAACTCCACTTTGTTGTTGGCTGTGATGCAATATACTTCGTATAGATCACTATGCTCCTCGATGACCTCAAGAGCCTGTGTGCCTATCGACCCTGTAGAGCCTAATATGGCTATTTGTTTCTTTCTCATATCTCAAGTAAACCTTCTGGTATATTCATGATGATTTGTTGTTGTGCTGTGTCGATTGATTCTATCAACTCGTCGTTGGCAGGAATCAGCTTGCCGTCTTCCAATTCGAACAGAATGTTCTGGGTGGTGTCGTCAATGGAGACAATAGTCCCGATGGCCGAACCATCGGACACATTGACTATTTCGAAGCCTACGAGGCTCGCCAATGAAAGTGTTTCTTCGGCTTCTTCAGCCAAGGCTCGTGGAAAGTAGACGTCGCATCCTGTCAGTTCCTGGGCACGTTGCTGTGTGTCGACGTTGCAGAACTTGACCAAGCAGACGCTGTCGTTGCGGAAGCGGTACTCTTCCATGAAGAATGGAACCAGAATGCCATCAACGTCAAGCACGAGATAGTCAGCATCCACGCTGTCAAAGATGTCGTCAGTAAATTGGAACGACACCTCGCCTTTGACACCGTGCGCCTTGCCTATGCGGCCTATCTTGTAAACGTCTTCTTTTTTAATCATTGCTAATTGTTAACAGCTGATTGCCAACAGCTATATCCTCTCAATTTTTGCCCCCAGCGCATTCAGACGGGCTTCGATGTTTTCATAGCCGCGGTCAATCTGCTCAATATTACTGATGATGCTTGTGCCGTTGGCGCTCATGGCCGCAATCAGCAGGGCGATACCAGCACGGATATCAGGACTGGACATGCGGCTAGCACGAAGTTTCAACTTGCGGTCGTGACCAACAACAACGGCACGATGGGGGTCGCAGAGGATAATCTGTGCTCCCATGTCGATGAGGCGGTCGACAAAGAATAGACGGCTCTCGAACATCTTTTGGTGGAACAATACCGAGCCACGAGCCTGTGTGGCTACTACGATGAGTACGCTGAGCAGGTCGGGTGTCAGTCCGGGCCAAGGCGCATCAGCCAGCGTCATAATGGTTCCGTCGATAAACGAGTCGACCACATAGTGTTTCTGTTGTGGAACAAACAGGTCGTCGCCATTGACTTCAATCTTTACACCCAGACGACGGAAGGCTTCAGGGATAATACCCAGATTGCTGAGCGAACAATCCTTGATGCGTACTCCAGCACCGCACATAGCTGCCATTCCGATAAAGGAACCTACTTCAATCATGTCGGGCAACAACCTGTGGTCAGTGCCGTGAAGTTGTTTAACACCTTTTATGGTCAGCAGATTACTGCTGATACCGCTGATGTCGGCTCCCATGCGGTTAAGCATGTGACAGAGTTGCTGTATATAAGGTTCGCAGGCTGCATTGTAAATAGTAGTGGTACCTTCGGCAAGTACGGCAGCCATAATGATATTGCCCGTACCGGTTACAGAAGCCTCGTCAAGCAGCATGTACGAACCTTTCAGACGCTTTGCTCCGATTTCGTAAACCTCGCGGTCGTCCAACTGGTGGAATTTTGCCCCTAACTTTTGGAATCCTAAGAAATGGGTGTCCAGACGCCGGCGCCCGATTTTATCGCCACCGGGTTTGGCAATAATGGCTTTGCCCATGCGGGCCAATAATGGACCAATCATCAACACAGATCCACGCAATTGGGCGCATCTCTCGACAAACTTGTCGCTCTCCAGAAATTCCAAATTCAACTGGTCGGCTTGAAAGGTAAAGACTCCTGGTTTTCCTGGAAGGACCTTCACTCCGACATCTTTCAACAACTGAATCAGGTTGTTAACGTCACGGATGTTGGGAATGTTGCTGATGGTAACAGGCTCGCCTGTCAGCAAGGTAGCACAAATGACCTGCAAGGCTTCGTTTTTTGCACCTTGCGGAGTAATCTCGCCGCTGAGCAGGGTTCCGCCTTCAATCTTGAATGTTGCCATTTTATTTCTTTTTCTTGTTGCGTTTGCCGTCGCCAGACTTGGCAGATGCCATGTGCTCGAACTCGAAGTCAGAAAGGTCGAGCTGGATGACGCCATCCGTGAAGCGGGCTAAATCGTCAGCGACACGTTCGTCGTCCATCGAACCATGTCCCCACGTTGTCAGGTCGCGTTTCATCTGGTTTGCCGTCTGGCGCACCAGTTCGTCACGTTCAGGCCCCTCAGGCATGGTCTTCAGTTCTTCAAAGACCTTGGCCATCAGACGCCCGTAGTGGCGTTGATAGGGTACTCCGTCTTTTCCTGGCAGAGGCAGCGGCTGGGGCTTGGTGTGAATCTTCTCAGCCTCGTCCACATCGAAGGGCCAGTCAATGTCAAGTTGTTTGTGGCTCATCAGATAGAGATGGTCCCAAAGGGTCTGTTCATAGTCCGGATTGGTCCGAATCTGTGAATTCTTGCTTTCCATCTGTCGTATGATAGACTGTGCACAAATGTTGCGTTCTTCTTTGGTGGGCAGGCTGACAGCCAATTCCACCATCTTTTGTATTTCGCGCCCATATTCAGGCATCACCAGCTTCTCGCGCTGGGTGTTATAGTCTAATCCTTTTATATCCATAGTCATAATAATTTCTTGGGTTTGATGGCCACGAAGTCCTTTAGATAGAAAGGTACGAAGTAGGCCACGTTTTCGAACTGCTCATTCAGGAAACGTTTCTCAGCCAGTGGCTGCATCCATTTTGCCAATGGGGCAATGTTCTCTATATAGTGAGCATTTGCGTGATTGATCGTATCCATACACTTTTGTGCTCCATTACCGAAGAAATAGATGGGACGTTCGTCAAGCCACTGCTTGTAAGTGTCGGCTTCTACTATGTCAGCGCTGACGGGACGAACCGCCTTCAGACTGCGGTCGTAAAGAGCTGCATAGACCTCCATCCTGCGAGCATCGAGCATGGGACAGAGTAATGCGTTCTCTTCCATTTCCGGATTTCTGAGCAGCACGGGGACGCACAGCAGTTCCAAAGTTGGGACTGCCAGCAGCTTCAAGTCGCGGCCATAGCAGATGCCTTTTGCCATTGAAACGCCAATGCGCAGCCCAGTATAGGAGCCTGGACCGCAACTGACAGCGACCGCATCAAACGGTATGGCGTGATTGTCGGTAAACGACATCGCTTCGTCAATCATTGTTCCCAGATGTTCAGCACCAGCACCCCGTTCACCGCGTTTCTGTTGTTCGAAGATGCATTGTCCGTCCTCCGAAACAGCTACCGAACAGACATCTGTACTGGTTTCTATATGTAGAATACAAGCCATATATCTCTTTTTAATTTGCAAAGGTACGAATTTTTCCATCAATACTCGCATGTTTCATAAAATTTTTGTACCTTTGCAACCATATTTAAGAAAAAACCGAGTTATGATACAATCAATGACGGGCTACGGCAAGACTGTCGTGCTCTACAAAGGAAAAAAAATTAACGTTGAAATCAAGTCGCTCAATTCGAAGCAGCTTGACCTGACCACCCGTATTGCCCCTCTTTATCGTGAAAAGGAAATGGAGATTCGTCAGCTGATTGCTGAGCAGTTGCAACGTGGTAAGGTGGAGTTTGCCATTTGGATAGAAAAAGATGCTGCCACAGAAGCTGCTCCTGTGAATACGGCGCTGATGGAAAACTACCTCTCGCAATTGCAGGCTTTTGCTGCAGGTCATAACATGCAAAATACTGACTGGATGCAGATTTTGGTGCGTATGCCTGATGTACTGACAAAGACGGAAGTCGAAGTGCTCGATGAGGAAGAGTGGAAAGCTGCCCGTCAGGGTGTCGGCGAGGCCATTCAGCATTTGGTGGACTTCCGTACGCAGGAGGGTGCCGCTTTGGAGAAGAAGTTTGCAGAAAAAATTGACAATATCGAGCGTCTGTTGTTGTCCATAGAGCCCTACGAAAAGGCCCGTGTGGAAAAGATCCGTTCGCGTATTGTCGACGGCCTAAAGCAGATTCCTGAGGCTGAATACGACAAGAACCGTTTGGAACAGGAACTGATTTATTATATCGAGAAGTTGGATATCAGCGAGGAAAAACAGCGTCTGACCAACCATCTTAAGTATTTCCGCGAGACGATGGCCGATACTGCCGGACAGGGCAAGAAGTTGGGATTCATCGCCCAGGAGATGGGCCGCGAAATCAATACCACAGGCTCGAAGTCGAATCAGGCCGAGATGCAGAACATCGTGGTAATGATGAAGGACGAACTTGAACAGATCAAGGAACAAGTGCTGAACGCGCTATAGTTTTTTGACCACAGATTTAACGGATGATACGGATATGAAAGGAAAGATGTTAATCGTTTCTGCCCCAAGTGGTAGCGGAAAGAGCACTATTGTGAACTGGCTGATGCGCGAGCATCCGGAATTGAAGTTGTATTTCTCCATTTCTTGTACCTCACGAGCCCCTCGCGGCACGGAGCAGAACGGAGTGGAGTATTTCTTCCTGACTCCCGAGGAATTCAAGGAGAAAATACAGAACGACGAGTTTCTGGAGTATGAAGAAGTATATGAGAACCGATTCTACGGCACTTTGAAACAACAGGTTGAGAACCAGCGCGAAGCTGGACAGAATGTGGTGTTCGACGTTGATGTCAAGGGTGGCATCAATATCAAAAAATACTATGGTGACGAGGCCCTGAGCCTTTTCATCCAGCCACCTTCTGTTGAGGAGCTGCGCCGTCGTCTGGAAGGTCGTGGTACCGATACCCCCGAGGCTATTTCCGAGCGTTTGGCCAAAGCGGAGTATGAGATGACGTTCGCCCCTCAGTTTGACCACGTCATTGTGAATGACAATCTGGATGTGGCCAAGCAGGAGACCCTGCAAGTGGTGAACGACTTCTTGAGACTATAACCAGCTATCGGCTCCATGAATATCGGCATCTTCGGTGGATCGTTCAACCCCATTCATTGTGGACATGTGGCCATAGCCCGTGCGGCGTTGGCACAATGTCATTTGGATGAGGTGTGGCTGATGGTATCGCCGCAGAATCCACTAAAGCAGGGGTCCGATTTGCTGGACGACGGCCTGCGTTATGAAATGGCGCAACAGGCTTTGGAGAACGTTGATGGAGTGGTGGCCTGCGATTATGAGTTTCGCTTGCCCAAACCCTCCTATACATGGAACACGTTGCAACATCTGTCGGCGGATTACCCTGACCATCGCTTCTTCTTGTTGATAGGTGGCGATAATTGGGCTCATTTCACCCGTTGGTACCATTGGAAGGACATTCTTCGCCACTATGATGTTGTGGTCTATCCCCGCGACGAATATACCGGAACCATCGACGTTCCCTTGCTTGACGTTTCCAGCACGGAGATTCGTCGGAAGGTTAGGGCGGGGGAGTGTATCCGAGGGCTGGTGTCAGAACGCATAGAGGCCTTAGTAGAACAATATTACCGGTAAGCAGTCATGGATAAACGACAATATTCTATCATTGTTGTCACCTACAACAACGCTGACGGCCTGCTGCGGACGCTGAAGAGCATTCGCCAGCTGGACTATGCTCAGCGCGAAGTCATCGTAATCGACGGAGGCAGTCAGGACCGTTCGCTCGACGTCATTGCCGACAACCAGGATATCATCAGCACTTCTGTCTCAGAGCGCGACAACGGCATCTACAATGCCATGAACAAAGGCATCAAACTGGTGCACGGCGACTACGTGGTGTTTATGAATGCTGGCGACGTGTTTGCCAATGCCGACATCCTGTCGCTTGTGAGCCGTTACGAGGGTGACATCATATTGGGCGGCGATCTCTACGGAGGGCAACAACGAATGCCGAAAGCGACTATGACGCTCTACGACCTGCTTTCTATCGGCATCTGCCATCAGGCTGTCTATTACCGCAGGGAGGTGCTGCAGAAATATGGTTTCGACGAGTCGTATAAATTGATTGCCGACCTGAAATC
>Ga0310694_10001026_pt1 | contig 33251 bp, 27 predicted proteins | sample 174DNAGHGhighgp2_FD_203884 | JGI IMG/M metagenome (GOLD analysis project Ga0310694, IMG submission 203884) | Sheep rumen microbial communities from Palmerston North, Manawatu-Wanganui, New Zealand - 1742 DNA GHGhigh gp2 (v2) (version 2) | ecosystem: Host-associated > Mammals > Digestive system... | reverse complement strand
CCGATTACACCGGCCTTTATCTCTATGAACCCAATGCTGCTATCATGAAGGCTGGTTGTTTTCAGCAGGTGGCAAAACGGTATGGTATCATTCCTCTTGCCCCTAACAGTCATCTTTTTGTTTCAGAAACACTCGTGACTGATTTTCCAGGTCGCATCTTCCAGATACAAGCCATTTCATCGATGAATAAAAGAGAGTTGAAGGCGTCTTTGGGAGATATCCGTCAGGCCAATATCACGACTCGTAACTTTCCGCTTAGTGTGGCAGAGCTGCGCAAGCGTCTGCATCTGACTGACGGCGGTTCTACCTATATCTTTGCCACCACGCTGGCATCAGGTGCCCATGTTCTTCTTATTGCACACGCACCCAGCGTATCTCATGCAGACTGCCATCGCGCCGAATAACGGTAAAGACATATTCGCGTCCACGAAGGAAATTCCAGTTGGTAAATTCGGTAAAATTGCTAACAGCACGTCCGTCGATGGCTATTATCGTATCCCCTGAACGGAAACCGCATTCGTAGGGTTGACTACCCACCCTGACAATTCCCGCTACAGGACGGTTGTTCTCCGAAACGAATGCAATCTCCATCGAGACATTGTTCACACTACAGTGGCTGCTATGGTTATATGGCTCAAAACGCACACGACGACGTTTGGGATTAAACACCACAGCACCATAGTCGAGTAGGGCAGCCCCTAAATGAGAACCTCCTTGAGTGGTGATGACACTTACATCGGAAAAGAGGAAATCGCCCCATTTCATCGCATCCAACGTTAGGAAAAGAACCTTTCCCTCTGGCTCGGAACCATAGCTGCCTATGGCGTGCCGTCCTGTGGCTTGCTCTTCTACCGTTACGCCCATCATGGCTGTTGCGCCGTGCATGCCTTTCTCAAAACTCTCTCTATTGATAGAATAGAACTGTCTGCTGCCAGTATCAAACAACGTAGGCTCTCGGAACCTACCAAAGGGATTGATTTCCACATAGGGCACATGATAGTTCAACTTATAGCGCGTTTCGAAGCCCTCTTCATGGTCAAAGTAATTCTTGCGGTCGGAGAGAATCAGTAAGCGGTTCTGTACGTCAATCTTTGCGTTCAGACCCTTTGCAATGATATCAAAACCGATGATTCCATCGATGTCTTTTCTCTTGACATACCGCTTTTGGACGGTAGCCTGACAGCCTGTAAACGTAACGGTTCCCAATGTCAATGGGGGCAGCTTAACCATCTCTACCGTATCACGTCGTCCAATAGCATCAACGGCAATGATATGACCAGCTGGCTGACATCCCATGATAGGTTTATCCTGATACACAACCGCCTGTCCCGAACCTGTGTCAAACAGGAAACGGTAGCTCTTGCCTTCTATGCTGACGGGTACATAAACCTGTCCGCCAGTCCATTCTATAGCGATGGAATCGACAAAATTGCTTGCTGACACCTCAAAGTCAAGACTATAGTGCGACAGCTGGGCGCTACACGAAAGCGCCACCAGCGTCAACCATGAAGTGAGCAATCCTTTTGTCATATGTTTGTGATAATGTTAAAAAAAAGCAAGGTGCATAGAATTCTTAATGCTTCATGCTTCATTCTTAATTATAATTCGTACCTTTGCATCCGCTATAATGATGCCCTGATAGTTAAATGGATATAACAAGGCTCTCCTAAAGCTTAGTTCCGAGTTCGATTCTCGGTCGGGGTACTCAGAAGAATGAGGTGGTAAAAGATTTCGCCACCTTATTTTATTATAGCAGGTCGAGACAACGTTCGATGAAGATGCCGCAGAGACGGTCTTCCACATGACGGTTGCGGTCAATCATCTGACTCACTACGTTCATTGCTTGGCGTGTGCTGTCTGAGAGTGACTCACCTTTCATGAAATGTCCGATGAGAACTGCTGCGAAGATGTCGCCTGTACCATGAAACTGACCAGGAATCACTTCATAGTCGTGGAAGAAATAGCTGCCATCGGTATGGTCATAGCCGCATACCTGGGGCTTGCCCTCAATCACACAGCTGGTGATAAGTGCAGAACGGGCACCGATAGCTGTCAGTTGCCCAAGAATCTCGCAGGCTTCGTCCTTGCTGATACCCCAAGCCTTATAGACTCTGTCGGTCAGGAAACAGGCTTCGGTATAGTTGGGAATAGTGAGATGAGCCACGCTGACCATCTCGCGCATCAGTTCTATCTGTTGACGACCGATACCATGGTAGAGGGAACCCTCGTCGCCCATCACAGGATCGACAAAGACGGTACATCCCTTTTCTGACTGTTCACGACAGAAACGTGCTACCAGCCGGGCTTGCACCTCGTTGAACATCAGTCCTGTGCAGATGGCATCGAAGTGGAAGCCTAAGCGTTGCCATACAGGTATGGTCTGACGCATATATTCTGTCGTATCCAACTGTGCATAGTCGCCATAGTTCAGTGTGTTGGATACCAGCATCGTGGGCAGGTTGAAGGCAGGCAAGCCCATGTATGACAGGATGGGTAGCATACCTGCCATACCTACTTTGCCATAGCCGGCAATATCGTTGATGAGAAGAACTTGTTTCATGATCTTACACAGCGAAGATTCTTTTCTAATTGACCGGTGCTGCTGGCGCCAACGAGCACGGAGGTAACACCGCGTTGCTCAAGGATCCAGCGTAGGGCGTGCTCTGCCAAAGTCATTCCCTTGGATAATGCTTCTGCGTTCCATTGCTGAAGATTGGCAAGCAGTTCATCGGTGAGCATGCTTTCCTTTAAGAACTTCCCTTTCGACATACGCGAATCATTGGGGATACCCTGCAGGTAGCGATCAGTGAGTAGTCCTTGAGCCAGTGGCGAGAACGAAATGAAACCTACGCCATTGTCGGCACAGAAGTCCAAAATGCCCGATTCCATCGGTTCACGGTCCAGCATATTCAAACGTCCTTGGTAGATGAGCAGGGGTACATCACGTTGCTTCAAGTAGTTGTAAGCAAAGCGAGTGGCCTCCAGAGGCCAGCGCGAGATACCCACATAAAGTGCCTTTCCTGCCCGTACGATATCAACTAGCGCCTGAAGCGTCTCCTCCAAAGGTGTGTTGGGGTCGTAGCGGTGGCTATAGAACAGATCAACGTAGTCCAGGTGCATGCGCTTGAGAGACTGGTCGAGCGACGCCATGAGGTATTTGCGCGATCCCCAGTTGCCATAAGGTCCGGGCCACATATCATAGCCCGCCTTTGTAGAGATAAACAACTCATCACGATAGGGACGGAAGGTGTCATCCATCAGTCGGCCCATTGTCTCCTCTGCCGATCCATAGACAGGACCGTAGTTGTTGGCCAGGTCAAAATGGGTCACACCGTGATCAAAGGCATAGCGCGTTATCTCACGCGACCTTTCGTAGGGGTCAACGCTTCCGAAATTATGCCAGAAACCCAATGACAGACGCGGCAGCAACACACCGGAGTGTCCACACCTTTCAAAAGTCATGCCTCCCTCATCATAGCGGTGGCAGTCAGCGATATATTCGTTCATAACCAAAGAATGATTTAGGGTGCGAAGGTACGAAGATTTTTGCAATAATCAAAATATTATTTGTGTTTCTTTTGTTTTTTGCTCACTTATTCGTACCTTTGCAAAACCGAATACAGTTATGATGAAAAAAATATTACTTTTTGCAGTTGGTCTGCTGACTGCCGCAGGTCTACAGGCTCAGAGTGATGCCGATCTGCGTAAGCTTGGTATTGCCGAGATGGCTATCAAGAGTCTCTATGTGGAGGAAGTTGATGAAAAGAAGTTGGTGGAGGATGCCATTCGTGGCATGCTTGAGAAGCTTGATCCCCACTCCTCCTATACTACCCCCAAGGAGACGAAAGAGTTGAACGAACCGCTGAATGGCTCGTTTGAGGGTATCGGCGTACAGTTTAATATGGTCGAGGACACGCTCATCGTCATTCAGCCCGTCACCAACGGACCTTCTGAGCGGGTGGGTATTATTGCCGGCGACCGCATTGTGGCCGTTGCCGACACAGCCATTGCAGGCGTGAAGATGTCGAAAGAAGAGATTATGAGGAGACTGCGTGGACCTAAGGGTACCGTTGCCCACCTCAAGGTGGTGCGTACTGGTATTAAGGATACCTTGCGTTTTGACGTGGTGCGCGACAAAATTCCCGTTTTTTCTATCGATGCCACCTATATGATACGTCCTACGGTAGGCTATATTCGTATAGGCAACTTCAGCGCTACCACTTATCAGGAGTTTTTGGACAGTATGGCCGTGCTGCAGAAACAAGGTATGCAACAGCTGATCCTTGACCTCCAGGACAATGGTGGCGGTTATCTGCAGGCGGCTGCAGACCTGGCAGGAGAGTTTCTCAAAGCCGGTGACCTGATTGTCTATACCGATGGACGTCGCACGGGTCGTCATGACTATAAAGCGACGCGTACAGGTCGTTTCAGCGACATGAAAGTAGTGGTTCTGGTGAACGAGTACTCTGCCTCAGCAGCTGAGATCGTAACTGGTGCTATCCAGGATCAGGACCGTGGTATGGTGGTGGGGCGTCGTACCTTCGGCAAGGGTCTGGTACAGCGTCCTATCGATCTGCCTGACGGTTCCATGATCCGTCTGACGGTAGCCCATTACTATACCCCTTCTGGCCGCTGCATCCAGAAACCCTATGTGAAGGGCGACAAGAAAGACTATGCGATGGATCTCATCAATCGTTTGAAGAATGGTGAGCTGACCAACCAGGACAGCATCCACTTTGTGGATTCGCTGAAGTACGAGACCCTTCATGAGCATCGTACGGTTTATGGTGGTGGCGGCATTATGCCCGACTATTTCGTACCTCTTGACACCACTATCTATACCAAGTACCATCGTGAACTGGCAGCCAAGAGTGTTATCATCCAACAGAACCTGCGCTATGTAGATAATAACCGCAAGAAGCTACGTAAGCAGTATCCCGACTTTGTTTCTTTCAAGGAGCGTTTTGACGTGCCCCAGTCATTGATTGATACCATTGTCCGTGAAGGTGAGAAACAAGGTGTGAAACCCAAGGATGATGAAGAGCTGACGCAGTCGCTCCCCATGCTGAAGCTTCAGTTGAAGGCCCTTATCGCCCGCGATCTGTGGAATATGAGTGAGTATTTCAGCATTTTCAACGAAAGCAACGCCATTGTCAACAAAGCATTGGAAGTGCTGGAACCATGAGGGTTAAGCGGTAGAAAATGAACCAGACGACGGCCCCTATCCTCGAACTGCAGCGGCAACGGACATTGCTGCAGATGGAGTATGAGGAGGAGAAACGTGCTTTTGACCAACAGAGTGAGGCCATCGGCATTGAACGACTGGTGGCTCGTGGTGATGCCTGGTGGCCAGTACGTGTGGGTCGTTCTTTTTATAACTCGCTCAACCAGTTGTGCATAGAGGTCTTTCGTACTCAGAGCGATGAGGATGATGACGACCATCATTTTGAGTTTGGTCGACCAGTACAGTTCTTCGTCAGGGAAGAGGGCAAGGGGAATCCTGAAAAAATTGCATCCTCACTTCCCAAAGGTACTGTCTCGTTCGTTGATGGCGACCGAATGGTTGTTGCCCTGCCCGACGACGCCCAATCCCTCACCCCAGGACTTGCTGCCCTCAACGCTTCGCAGGTTGGCGTGCAGTTGTCGTTCGATGAAACCAGCTACCGCATGATGTTCGAGGCCCTGGACCGTACCATGCGTGCCAAAGGACGACTGGGCTACCTGCGCGACCTTTTCTATACCAAACAAAAGGCTGAGACCTTCTCTTTTCCAGATATGGGCTTCTCTTATCTGAACGCGACCCAGCAACATGCCGTCAACGAGGTGTTGCGTGCCAAGGATGTGGCTATCGTGCATGGCCCACCAGGAACAGGTAAGACGACAACCCTCGTCGAGGCAATCTATGAGACGTTGCGTCGCGAGAGTCAGGTGCTGGTATGTGCACAGAGCAATATGGCCGTTGACTGGATCTCCGAGAAGCTTGTTGACCGTGGTTTGAACGTTCTCAGACTGGGAAACCCCTCGCGTGTTGACGACAAGATGCTGTCGTTCACCTATGAGCGTCGTTTCGAGGCCCATCCCGACTATCCCCAGCTGTGGGCCATCCGCAAGGCTATCCGCGAGCTAAGAGCCGCAAGGAGCAAGGGACGTGGTGAGGCCTGGCATCAGAAGATGGACCGTCTGAAGAGTCGTGCCACCGAACTCGAGATACGCATCAACGCAGAGCTCTTTGGAGAGGCCCGTGTTATTGCCTCGACGCTTGTAGGCTCTGCCAACCGCCTGCTTGACGGCATGAAGTTTGGGACGCTGTTCATTGACGAGGCTGCCCAGGCGATGGAAGCCGCCTGTTGGATTCCCATCCGACGTGCCCAACGTGTCATCCTGGCTGGCGACCACTGTCAGCTGCCACCCACGGTGAAGTGCTATGAGGCTTTGAAAGGAGGTTTGGGTCAGACGCTGATGGAGCGTATTGCCAACAACAAGCCCGAGGTGGTGACGCTGTTGCGTATGCAGTACCGCATGCACGAGGACATCATGCGCTTCAGTAGTAACTGGTTCTATCATAACCTCATGGTGGCAGCCCCAGAGGTGGGTCATCGCAGCATTCTCGACCATGATCTGACGATGGTGTGGATTGACTCTTCGGAAATTCCTGATAGCTCTGAGAACTCTAACAATGCGTCTAAGAGTAATACCAACGAGGTGCGCCTGACACTCCTTTCCCTTCAGGCCTACTTCGAACTCATAGGCCGACAGCGCATCCTTGACGAACATATCGATGTGGGAATCATCTCACCCTATCGTGCCCAGGTGCAGCTGCTACGTCAGCAGGTGCGCAAGAGTGAGTTCTTCAAACCTTTCCGCCGTTTCATCTCGGTGAATACCGTTGATGGCTTTCAGGGTCAGGAGCGTGATATCATCGTAATATCGCTGGTGCGTAGCAACGAGGAAGGGCAGATAGGTTTTCTGCGTGACCTGCGCCGTATGAATGTGGCCATCACCCGTGCCCGTATGAAGGTCATCATCGTGGGCGACCGTCATACACTTACCCGTCATCCTTTCTACCGTCGTCTGTACCAGTATATCGAAGCGTTGCGATAACTGCCTTTCTTCGTCTTTTTTCATGGAAACGTTTGGCGCTTTCAGCAAAAAGTCGTATCTTTGCAGCCAAACTAACGTGAAACAATATGAAACGACTGCTATTGACTTTATCATTTGTTATTTGTCATTTGTCCTTTACCCTTGCGCAAACCGAGGTGACGACGCAGGAGGCCAAGAACCTGTATAAGAACACGACGAAGAAGCGCGTCAGCGTGCACGACCCCTCTGTGGTCTATGAGCCCATCTCGAAGCGTTACTATATCTTCGGTTCGCACAAGGCAGGAGCCTACACCACCGACCTGCAGAACTGGACCTGGGCAGCTCCCACCTGGTCGCCCAACGACAATAGCCAGGCATTCACCACTCCAGCTGTCAAGAAAGTAAAGAAGGGTGGCGTGGAAGTGGACATGCCCCAGTTCAACGCGATGGCTTGGTCGGCCAAGGGTAGTGAGAACTATAATATCGACGGTAATATGTGGGCCCCAGACGTTATCTGGAACCCCATAATGGAGAAGTGGTGCATGTATCTCAGCATCAATGGCGACAAGTGGTACTCGAGCATCCTCCTGCTGACCAGTAACAGCATCACAGGCCCCTATAAGTATCAGGCCCCCGTGGTCATCAGTGGTTTTTATAATGGTACCGACTATAAAGATACCGACTTGGAACTGGTCATCGGAACCCAACCTTCGCTTCCCTCGCGCTATAACTGCTACTGGGGGACACGCTATCCCAACAACATCGACCCCTGTGTGTTCTACGACGAGGAAGGCAAACTCAGATTGGTCTATGGCTCGTGGAGCGGTGGTATCTGGACGCTGGAACTTGACGAGGAGACAGGTCTGCGCGACTATGACGTGACCTATACGCAGGTAGGCTCTGGTGATGGTATCACCGTTGATCCCTATTTCGGCAAGAAGCTGGCAGGCGGCTATTACGCTTCTGGCGAGGCCCCCTATATTGAGTATATCAATGGCTACTACTATCTCTTCGTGACCAATGGCGGTCTGGCTGCTGGTGGTGATCCCGACGACATCAACAACGGTGGCTACCAGATGCGTGTGTTCCGTTCTACGAACCCTGATGGTCCCTTCAAGGATGCGTTTGGACATGCGGCCGTGCTGTCTAAGTACGAGATGAACTTCGGCTCCACCAGCAATACCGTTGGTGAGAATATCTTTGGTGCCTATGGCGAATGGGGCTTTACGGCACAGGGCGACAATAGCGAGCGTTCGCAGGGTCACAACAGCATCATCGCGGCCGAGGACGGACGTATCTATCTGGTCTATCACACACGCTTCCAGAATCGTGGCGAGGCGTTCGAGACCCGTGTCCACCAGGTGTTCCAGAACAAGACTGGATGGCTGGTTGCAGCTCCCTTCGAATATAACGGTGAGACAACAACCAGCGACGATGTTGCTACGACGCAACTGGTGCCCACAGAAGATATCCCAGGCACTTATCAATTGTTGGTTCACAGGTACAAACTGGACCATCGCAAGAAGGATCTGGTGACGCCTGTGGAAATAACGCTTAGTGCCGACGGTACTGTCAGTGGCGCCTACAGCGGTACGTGGTCGGTTGAGGAGGGTACCAGCTACCTGACGCTGAAGCTTGGAGGCACAACCTACGATGGTGTCATCATGGAAGAGCAGATGGACGGCAAGAGCACCCATGCTATAGCCTTTACGGCCACGACAATAAACGGTGTCAATGTGTGGGGCTATAAGCTGCACCCAAAGTATGCGGTGGCTTGGCAATTGAACAACCAGAAGGTGCCCGTCACCAACAACCAGGACTATAAGAAGAATGTTGACCTCTACAGCTTAGACCAGAACGTGGACAATGTCGAGGTCAGCTGGACGTCATCGGAGCCCAATATCATTTCTGCCTATGGCCAGTACAACCCCAAAGGCCTGCAGGAGAATACGCCCGTGACCCTGACAGCACGCGTACAATCCAATAGCTACTACTGGACGCAGGACTACCAGGTGAACGCATTCTCTGAGTCTAACTCGCAGCCAACGGCCGACTGGAAGAGCGGACTGCTGGCTCATTATGGCTTTGATGATGAGACACTTTCCAATACACTCAACACCTCAGAACAGGCACAACTGAAGCGTAACGGCACTACGGCCATTCCTGCTACGGAGGACGGCGACCCCCTGCGCAACGGTCAGGTGATGCATCTGAACTTCGGTGCCAACGGTAAGGAGAGCTATGTGGCGATACCCAACCCGCTCTATGGTAAGACCCTCGATACGGGTGCCACTATCTCGTTCTGGGTCAAGCGCAGCGATGACAACCTGTGGGATGCCCTGTTGGGAATGACCAACGGTGCTTCGCGTCTCTTCGTGACGGGCAACGCCTATGTGGGCTTCAACAACGGTGCTGGCAGCTGGTTCGATATCAATAATCCCAATACGACTGAGACGAAGTATCTCGCCACAGGGCAATGGCAGCTTGTGACCATCACCATCCAGCGTACTGCTACCACCTACACGGGTGGTGTCACCATCTATGTCAACGGCTCAAAGAAGTCGAGCGACCGCTATAACGGTGAGATTGATGGTGTGGCAAAGACCACCAAGACCGCTTTCGATTACAACCTCATTGTGGACCTTCTGACGGCCTGTCCTGAACTCTATTTGGGCTATGGCTCGTTCTGGGGTTCGCCCGATGCTCGTTTCGACGATGTGATGGTCTATGACCGTGTGCTGAGCCTCTCTGAGATTTCTGCCTTGGAACAGATGATCAACCGCGTGACTGATTATACGAATCTGACCGACGGCATCCAGACGGTCGTTTACGAGCCGTCAACCAACGACCATGCTGTCTATGACCTGCAAGGACGCAGGGTGACGACTCCCACCAAGGGACTGTTTATCAGGAACGGCAAGAAGTTCTTTGTGAAATAATGGTTTTTGTTAAGATGAAACGATTACTGCTGACATCGATCATTGGTTGTTTGTTCTTTGGCTCCGCAGCCGCCCAGACCTCAAGGGTGACTGAGCTGCAGAAGGCCAGCAATTTCACTATCACTCTGACCGATGGTCGTGTGTGCCACTATCTGGTGAGTGACAACCAGACGTACAAGGTGCATTACGGTGACCAACAGATAGTGATTGCCGGCGATGCCTATGATAAGGCCGATATCCGCAGCATGCGGTTTGTGTCGCTGCCACGTTTCTCGCTCAACGAAGACAGTACGGCCATTGGTGGCAACTATGCTGTCAATTACGGTCTGATGGCCTTCCGCCGCTCGTTTGACGTGGGGAAATGGAACAGCATCGTGGTGCCGTTCTCTCTGACTGGCGCCCAGTTGCGTGAAGCCTTCGGCGACGATGCCATGTTGGCCAAGCTGAAGGCTGTCCAGGAGGGCGATGTGGCTACGGTTGAGTTTGAGACCGTTGACCTCGGCACGTCGGAGGTGGCATTGGAGGCTGGTGTGCACTATCTTCTGCGTCCCACGCGTCAGCCCGACATTGCCGCTGGTGCCCGTACCTCAGTAGTCTATGGCTCTGGCTACGTTCTAGGCCCTGTCTATGTGATTCCCAATGTGAGTCTGGAGAAAGGCAAGACACAACCAGCCAACCAAGCCCTGCGTTCAAATAATGATCAGGTGCGCGTGCGCATGAGGGGTTCCTATGTGAATCTGGAAAACAGTCCCTATACCTCGTCACAGTTGCTTTTCAGCATGAGCGACGGTCTGTTTGCCCAGGCTGCTGATGGTGTGGCAGTAAAGGCTTTCCGCAGTTGGTTGGAACAGGTACGAAACACCAACAACCTCACTTACCGTTTCTATATTAACGGCATCGACGAAGACCTGACGGCCACAACAGCCATCCACGAGGTGCTCATGGAAGGTGGGCATGCTGTTGGTAATGTCTATGATCTCTCAGGTCGCAAGGTGGCGAAGCCCTCCAAAGGGTTGTTCATCCAGAATGGCAAGAAGCTTTTTGTGAAATAATCATATCGCATCATCCAGATATTGAAGAAACCCTATGAAACGACAGTTTTTAATCATATCTCTTTTCCTCTTTCATTTGTCATTTGCCTTTGCTCAGCAAAGTGCTGGCGACTCGCTGTGGATTCGTTACGACGACCGCTTCAAGGCTAACGGCATTATTAAGATGCTGCAAGCCGATACGTTCCAGGTGCTGAACGGCAGTATCAAGGTGAATGGTGCCAACTACCTGGTGCCTGTCGAGAAGGCCGACGTCATGTTCCAGAACCCCGGACGCTATCTGCTGAAGCCTAATACCTACAGTGGAACCAACTATACCAACAACAATGCGACGTCGGGCTATAACTTCAGCCACAGTCTGGAGAGCGACCATTTCGCCGTGTTCTGGGATGTGCGCTATGGCAACAACCCTGCCCACCTGCAGTACCCTGGCGACGGCAACGTGGCTTCTGCCTATGATGTGCTTAGCGTGGCCGAGAAGTGCTGGAAGATGTATGTAGACGAACTGGGCTTCCTCGTAGAGGGGCAGTCCACAACCGATAAGTACAAGATTCAGCTTTACATCCCCTACCAGAAAGACTGGCGTGCCGATGCCTCGGGTACTGACGGCGTCAATGGCGGTATGACGGGTATCGGACACTTCAACCCCTGGGCGGCTGTTGCCCGCGGAGGTCATACCGTAGCTCACGAGGTGGGCCACACCTTCCAGTATCTGGTGTCAGCCGACCTGGGTACCGATGCTGCCTGGCACTATGACCGCGGCTGGCGTTGGGGCTGGGGCGGAGGCAACGACAATGGCTGGTGGGAGAGTTGTGCCGACTGGCAGGCCTACCAGATTTTCCCTGACCGACAGTTTACTGATGGCGAGTATTTTGAACAGCATCTCAATGCCCACTACCTGAACATGCTGCACGAGGACTGGCGCTATGCCTGTTGCTATATCCACGACTGGTGGACTATGGTGAACGGACGCGACTTCATAGGGCGCATGTGGCGCGAGACCCAGCCTTATGAAGACCCTATCCAGACCTACCAGCGCATGAAGGGAATGACGCAACAGCAGTTCTGCGACGAGCTGATGCTGGGCTACATGCACATGGCCACATGGGATATCGACCAGGTGCGCGAACGTGCCAAACACCGCATAGGACAGCATAAGAACTTCCTGAAGGCGGTCGATGCCTCGCAAGCCATCTATACCACCGACCCTGCCACCTGCATCCAGAACTATGGCTACCATATCACCAACATGACGCGTCCTGCTATAGGCACCACCGTGCAGGCTCGTTTTACGGGCCTGACCGATGCCTCCGACTATCATTACGTCTATCCCGAACGGGCTGGCTGGCGCTATGCCTTTGTGGCGCTGATGGCCGACGGCACGCGCGTCTATGGCGATATTGGTGCCGACGACGAGGGTTCCGTAACGCTCACCATACCCAGCGGACACGGCTCGTGCAACAACCTCTTCTTCGTGGCAATGGGTGCTCCCACGCAGCATTGGCCCCATCCCTGGACCAGCGGCAAGGCCTCGTCTGAATGGTCGCAGAACAACGAACAGTGGCCCTACCAAGTACAATTTACTAACACTAAAGTCCAATGAAAAAAACATTCCTCCTCCTTGCCTTGGCTCTCGTAGCATTGCCAATGGCAGCCGGCAAGAAACCCGTCAAACAGCAATCCGATCGCGAATACTGGTGCCAGCAAGCCTGGAAGATGGCGCAGCCCGTCTTGGAAAATATGGCCAAGGGCGAGCTGCAGAAGAACATGCAGACCGAGTTTTCGCCCTCGTTCGATAATCGCAACCGCAAGGTGGTCTATATGGAGACCTTCGGCCGTCTGATGGCTGGCATAGCACCCTGGCTGGCACTGCCCGACAGCGTGTTCGGCAGTTCCACTGCCGAAACAAAGGAGCGCGATACGGTGAGGCAGTTGCGTGAGTGGGCCCTCGCCAGCTATAAGAACAGCGTGGACCCGCAGTCGCCCGACTATCTGTGCTGGGGTGTCAGCGGACAGAACCTCGTTGATGCCGCCTATATCGCCGAGTCGTTCATCCGTGCCTACGACCAGCTGTGGGTGCCTCTGGACCAGCTGACCAAGGACCGCTACATCCAGGAATTCAAGAAGCTGCGTTCCATCGAGCCCCCCTACACCAACTGGTTCCTCTTCTCCTCCGTCATCGAGAGCTTCATAGCCAAGGCCGTGGGACTGAAGGAATATGACGACTTCCGTGTGATGATGACCATCCGCAAGGTCGAGGAGTGGTATGTGGGCGACGGCTGGTATGCCGACGGCCCCGTCTTCGCCTTCGACTACTACAGCAGCTACGTCTTCCACGCCATGTACCTGGAGACCCTGCAGAACATGATTGATGCCAAGGCCAACACCCGCCTGGAGTACCAGAAATACTACGACCGTGCCCTGAAACGTGCCCAGAAGTACAGCATCATCCTTGAGCGCTTCATCTCGCCTGAGGGCACCTTCCCCGTCATCGGACGTTCTACGCCCTACCGCATGGCGGCCCTCCAGCCCCTGGCGTTGATGGCTTGGTACCAGAAGTTGCCCAAGGACCTCTCCAACGGACAGGTTCGCGCAGCCCTCACGCAGTCCATGCATCGCATGTACGACCACCAGAACAACTACAACGAGGGAGGCTTCCTCACCATTGGCTTCTGCGGACACCAGCCCGAGACTGCCGACTGGTACACCAACAACGGCTCGCTCTATATGACCTCGCTCTCGCTGATGCCCCTCGGCCTGCCCGACGACCACCCCTTCTGGACCTGCGACGCCGAGCCCTGGACTCAGGTGAAGGCATGGGGCGGCCAACCCTTCCCCAAGGACCACCGCTGGGCCGACGACATTCAGACCCGCGACCGCTGGTAACGATGTCATTCTGAATCAAGCGGAATTAGTTAGTCACCATGGCATTGTGACGCAGTTATCTGCAGAAAATGACGAAAACGGTGAGGCGAAGTGACGCAGAAAGCAACCTCTTGACTATAGTCACGAGACCTCTTGACTTAAGTCGAAAGATCTTTTGACTTAAGTCGAGCGACCTTTTGACTTAAGTCACGCGGTAGGAAAGTGCGTCACCTTGGGTTGGAAAGTGCGTTTGTGAGTGTTGCCTTTGTTGTCAACGTGAGGCGGCAGCCATGCTTCGCTTCCACTTGAAGTAGCCGAGGATGGCGATGACGACGTAGAGGGCGTAGAGCGAGGCCTTGAAGGGAATGTCCTTGTGGAAGTAGAGGACGGAGGTGACCACATCGACGGCTATCCAGACGAACCACTGCTCGAGGTATTTGTGGGCCAAGGCCCAGATGCCCACCATACTGAGGGCGGTGGTGTATTTTTCCGTCTTTTTCTTTGGCGGATTCAAAAATAATATGTATTTTTGCAAGTGGAATCGGGAGAAATCCGGTTCCATTGATGCATTAGTTTATTATTTCGCGCTTACTGAAGATGTTCGGAAAACTACTTTTGGAATAGCTCGATTTAAGAAGCAAGAGGAGGCTGAGGAAAGGCATTCTCTGCAATCCAATAGCTATGCACACGCCTATGGCGTGGAGCATTCTTATAAAGATTGCGGGGGTTCTTATTTCCAGACACGCCCCTAAGGTAAGCACATAAGAGTGGCCACGCCATTCTTATGTCCCTGTGGTAGCAAGCGGTAAACCAATTACTGTGTGTCTTGAATATTACATTTATGTTTAACAATTAAAAAACAAGTAAGATGAAAAAGAATTCAAAACGTTTGCTATGTATGCTGATAATGGCATTTTCCATTATGACATCCGCATCAGCACAAAGGTTGCTCTATCAAGGCAGTTTCACAGGAGTAGGCACAAAAGCAATGGTGAAAACTGGGCAAATCGTTATGATACCTAAAGTGTCGGCATATGCGCAAATATATACTGACCGTATTGTAATTACAGCCAACGGTACCACCTTCACTCTTAATTTTTGGAAAATGTATAATGAGTGTTACTGTTATGGAAACGACAACTATTCATGGATGTTTTTGCCTAATACCATGACAATTAGTGAAGCCTCTCAGGAATCTATTATTCAGCTGAATCGAACATGCCAACTGTGTAATGGTGGAGGCTATTGCGGAACCTGTGGCGGTGGCGGAATGGTTGTTAATCCATATTCCAGCACGGGCACATCGTTGTGTGGTGCATGCGGTGGTGGTGGTCGTTGCTCATATTGTAACGGAAACGGTTGGATTTAGAACACAGTGGAACCCTTCTGTGCTGTAGTGTTTAAACATCAAAATGTCAAATTGAGTGTCATACCTATATTCTCGAGGTATTGGACATTTGTTGTTTCCACTTGAAGTAGCCGAGGATGGCGATGACGACGTAGAGGGCGTAGAGAGAGGCCTTGAAGGGAATGTCCTTGTGGAAGTAGAGGACGGAGGTGACCACATCGACGGCTATCCAGACGAACCACTGCTCGAGGTATTTGTGGGCCAAGGCCCAGATGCCCACCATACTGAGGGCGGTGGTGAAGCTGTCGGCCAGGGGCACGGTAGAGTTGGTGAAGGTGACCAGCAGCCAGTAGATGAGCGCCCACAGACTGACCATGATGATGCTCCAGCGCAGGGCAATGTGACGAGGCATGTGGGTAATGGAAATCGAAGCCTCCCCAAGCCCCTCCGAAGGAGAGGGTGTTTGATTACTTGATGAGGCAACAGGTAATTGGACATTCCTCCCTTTGGGAGGGCTTGGATGGGTTTTCCACTTCCAAAAGCCATAGACGGTCATCGCCAGGTAGTAGAATTCCATACCGCAGTCGGCATAGAGTCCTTTCTGGTAGTAGAGCACGATACCCAGGACTTGCATCGCGAAGCCCACGACCCACATCCACACGCTGGCTCTATACTCAAAGAGAATATAGGCCAGACCGAGGATGGTGGTGACGATGTCGAGCCAGTTAGGGGTAAAGTTCATAGTTCAAAGTTCATAGTTCAAAGTTCATAGTTCACAATGCGCAGCCCAACTATGCACTATGCACTATGAACTATGAACTAATTAAAACGATAGTGACAGGTGGGCCATCATGTTGAATGGAGCCGAGGGCGCAAAGCCGGCAGCCTCCTGATCGCGCAGACCCCACGTGTTGACGGCATAGACCTTGCCGTTGGCGTCCTGACGGAACTGGGGTGCTGCCCAGCCGTTGTTGTCGTACTTGGCGCTGAACAGGTTGTAGATAGTGACGCCCACGCGAGCGTTCTTCAGTCCCCACTCCTTGATTTTGAAACGGTAGCTGAGGTCGATGTTGGTGGTGAAGTGGTCGCCCAGCATGAGTGTCTCGTTGGTGGCCACGTCGTCGGTCATGCTCCAGTCGGTCCAGCAGCGCATGGTCTTCACGCCGTAGTTGGTGAGGTACTGCTCGCCCACGTACTGGCTCTGTATGGATGCGCTCCAGCCTTTGTGGTTGAAGGTGAAGATGTTGTTGATGATGACCTCTGGCGAGAAGCTCAGGGGCGTTTCACCCACGTTCACCTGGGTGGTGTAGTCGTCGAGGGTGATAATCATGTCCTTGGCGCGGTTCTTGCTGAGGGTGGCGTTGGCGTCCCAGCGCAGCCACTTGGTGGGCGTCCAGGCAGCCTCCAGCTCTACGCCCATGCGGTAGCTCTTGTCGATGTTCTTCGTGATGGCCTCGCCCTCGTCGTTCAGTTCGCCTGTCAGCACAAACTGGTTCTTGTAGTCCATCCAGTAGAGGTTGACGCCAGCGGCAAAACGGCGTTCGCGGTACTTATAGCCCACCTCGAGGTCGTTCAGGCGCTCGGCCTTGATGGGGGTGCCCCATTGCTCTTGGAAGTGGTCGCGCGTGGGTTCACGATGGGCGATGGCGTAGGAGGCATAGACGCGATGGTGACGGTCGATGTTGTAGTTGAGACCTGCCTTGGGATTGAAGAAGTCGAAGTTGCGGTTCAGGTCGTAGTTGATCTGTCCGTTGTCGTCCCAGTCGTCGCTACGTCCATCCATCTGATAGTTCACGTGGCGATACTGCAGGTCGGCATAGGCGTTGAGCCCCTTTGCAAACTCCCAGTTCACCTTCGCATAGATGTTGCCGTCGGTCTTGCGTGAGTCGTTGCCATAGTATTTGTAGTTGGGTTCCAACCCAAAAAGGGGAAGTGCCACGTTGGGTGCATCTTTATAATAAGGTGTACCCACCCACATCACGTGGCCCAGATGGCTGGCATCAAAATGGTTGAGGGCTCCTCCGAAGTTGGCCGACAATCCCTCGTTGTTGCTGTAGTTGACCGCTGCCACCACGCCATAGAAGTCCTTGTCGCCATCCTTGCGCTGTACCAGGTCGGCACGCATCTTCGTGTCGTCAGTCAGCAGATAGGAATAAAGCTTCTTGCCCGTCTTCATCTGGTCGTAGTAGTAGTTGTCGTGGGTGTAGTGTAGCGCCACGTTCATGGTCCACTCGCTGCTGAGCCACTGGTTCCAGTGCAGCTGGTAGTGCTGCTGGTGGTAGGTGTCGTACTGGTCGTCGTAGAACTTCATGTTGCCATCCTTGTCATAATAGAGGCCACAGGAGTTGAAACGTCGTCCATAGAGGCTCTGCTCGCCCTTCGACGTGTAGTTCCAGGCCATATAGGTCTTTTCCGTACCGTTGAAGGTGATGAACTTCAGCGAGGTGCTCTCTGTGTAATAGCCAGCCTGCAGGAAGTAGGAGTTGAGGCTCGACGTAGCACGGTCCACATAGCCGTTGCTGCCTATATTCGACAGGCGACCCTGTATGCCGAAGTGTCCGTTCATGAGGCCTGTGCTGAAGCGAACCGTCTCCTTGTGAGTGCCATAGGAGCCGCCGCTGACGTCCAAGCCGGCATAGGGCGTCATGCTGATACCTTCTGTCATCATATTGATGCTGGCACCAAAGGCACCCGAACCGTTCGTACTGGTTCCCACACCACGCTGCACCTGGATGGACTGCACGCTGCTGGCAAAGTCGCCAAAGTCGGAGAAGTAGATGTGCGAGCTCTCGCTGTCGTTCAAGGGAATGCCGTTGGCCGTCACATTGATACGACTGGCATCGGTACCACGCACGCGGATGCTGGTATAGCCGATGCCGTTGCCTGCATCGGTCGTTGTGGTGATGCTGGGTAGTGTGGACAGCAGGAACGGAATGTCCTGTCCGTAGTTCACGGCGTCAATCATCTCGCGGTTCATGTTGCTGTAGGCCACAGGCGTCGTGCTCGTAGCACGCAGCGAGGTCACCTGAACCTCTTGCAGGCTGGCCTCTTTCCACACGTCAATCATACCCTGAGCCTTTGCCACGCAGGCTACAGCCAGCATGGTCATTGTCAAAACAATCTTTTTTCTCATTCTTTTTACCTTTATTATAGTGATACAATAAAGGGGCTTTTTATTGATGTTCATCCCTACGCCGGCATGATCCGGATCAGGTTGGAGGGTATCATCTCAGCCCGTCAACAGACGGACACCCCTTGAATTTGGCTGCAAAGGTACGATTAAGTGAGCAAAAAACCAAATAAAATTTGAGTTTTTTCGAACGTGAGTACTTTCGACGATAGTCAAAGGTACGAAAAAAAGAGAAAAACCAAGCGATTCTTCTCTTTTTTGCCTGCGATGCGGTGTTTTATTGTTTCTTGTCAGCCTCGATGAGACGAAGCAGGTGGTCAACGGCATCCTCTTCAGGGATATTCTTCTCCACACATTCCTTGCCGCGATAAAGAGAGATGCGTCCGCGCCCGGCACCCACATAGCCGTAGTCGGCATCGGCCATCTCGCCAGGACCGTTCACAATACAGCCCATGATGCCAATCTTCAAACCCGTCAGGTGCTGGGTGGCGGCCTTCACTTTCCTGATGGTCTCCTGCAGGTCGTAGAGCGTACGGCCACAACCAGGACACGAGATATACTCGGTCTTTGTCTGGCGCACGCGAGCAGCCTGTAGAAGGGCGTAGGCCACAGGTATCTCGTTTTCAGGTGGTTCGCTGAGGCTCACGCGGATGGTGTCGCCGATGCCGTCAACGAGCAGGGCACCAATGCCCACAGCACTCTTCAGACGACCGTCTTCGCCCTCGCCAGCCTCTGTCACGCCGAGGTGCAGGGGGAATGTCATACCTTCGGCATCCATCGCCTTCACCAGCAGGCGTACTGACTCGACCATCACCACCGTGTTGCTGGCCTTGATGCTGACCACCACGTCCATGAACTGCTGTTTCATGCAGACACGCAGAAACTCCATGCACGACTCGACGATGCCGGCAGGGGTGTCGCCATAGCGCGACATGATGCGGTCGCTGAGCGAACCGTGGTTCACGCCGATGCGAACGGCAGTATGGTGTTCGCGACAGATATTGAGGAAAGGCACCAGGCGGTCTTCTATCTTGGTGAGCTCGGCAGCATATTCCTCATCGGTATATTCGAGCTTCTTGAACGTGCGACCTGGGTCCACATAGTTGCCTGGGTTGATGCGCACCTTCTCACAATAGAGGGCAGCCACATCGGCAGCAGCAGGGTTGAAGTGGACATCGGCCACCAGGGGCACTATGCAGCCGGCAGCCCTTACACGGTCGCGGATAATCTTCATATTCTCGGCTTCGCGCACGCCTTGGGTGGTCAGGCGCACCAGCTCGCCACCAGCTGCAGCAATAGCGAGAATCTGTTGGACACAGCCCTCGGTATCCATCGTCGAGGTGGTACACATGGACTGTACTCTGACAGGATTGTTGCCGCCAATACCAATATTGCCGACGCGTACTTCGTGGGTCTTTCTTCGTTGCATAATCTTATTGGCCTTATTGACCCTATAGGCCCTATAGGACTTATAGGACCTATGGGCCTTTTGGGATTAATTGGTTTTGAAGTCGTATTTCAGTTCAGCTAAATCGCGGTTGGCCTTCTCAATCTTGCTCTTCAGACCTTCCTTGTAGTCGGCAAGGCGCTGGGCAAGAGCCTCGTCGCCGAGGGCCAGCATCTCACAAGCCAGGATGGCGGCATTCTGTGCGCCGTTGACTCCTGTGGTGGCTACGGGAATGCCTGGGGGCATCTGAACGATACTGAGCAGGGCGTCAAGACCATCGAGCATGCCCTTGATGGGTACGCCGATGACGGGTAGGGTGGTCTGTGCGGCAATCACGCCAGGAAGGGCTGCTGCCATACCTGCCGCAGCGATGATGACGCGGATGCCACGACCTTTGGCATTCTTGGCAAACGTTTCCACAGCCTCGGGTGTACGGTGGGCTGACAGGGCGTTCACCTCAAAGGGTACCTGCATGTCGTTAAGCAACTGACAGGCTTTCTCCATAACGGGCAGATCGCTGGTGCTGCCCATGATAATACTAACTATTGGCTTCATCTTCGATATCTATATTAAAAAACACTTTAAGAAGAATCTTGGTAATCGTCCACACAATTTTAAAAAAATCGTTGCGTAGGATACCATAGCACGCACAGATAAAACCCACGCCAAAGCCGGCAGTCACCTGTGCCAAGGTGTGCTGGCGAAGTATCATTCGGGCCGAACCTAATAGTCCTGACAGGAATATGACAAGACACAGCCACCAGATGGGGTTGTAGAGAAACAAATGTGTAAAGGCAATGATGCCGCCAGCAACGCCGCCCACAGCCGCCATGTGGGTGGATATCTTCCACACCATGTTGATAGCCGCACAGGTAATCTGGACCAGTAGGGCAGAGAAGATGATGCTGCAGATGAAAAAGTAGATGTTTTCCGTCTGAAGCACCTCGATACAGGCCAGGTAGGACAGCATGGATAAACAGTAGGGCACGATGCGCCTTCGTTTCTGTCCCATCTCTATGCGCGTCCAGCCCATCACCTTTCTGTAGCCGTAAATCATGAAGGTGGGCAGAAGGATGGTAAACAGATAGACGATAAGCAGTACCTTCCATTTGTACCATTCGGGCAGCGCATTCATGTAACTGAACGTGAACAGCGCGCCCACACCCAAGATGGGTAGGTAGAAGGGTGTGAACAACAGACTGATAACCCTTGCCGAGAGGATGATGCTCTTCTGTGTTGTCATCGGCGCATGCGTGCTGTTGGAATGTTCATTTGTAAACGATACTTGGTCACCGTGCGACGGGCCACAGGATAGCCTTTGGCTTTCAACAGGTCGCTGAGGGCATCGTCGGTCAGCGGCTTCTTCTTGTCCTCAGTATCGATGAGTTCGCGCAGGGTCGCCTTTATCTCGCGAGTGGACAGTTCTTCGCCACTCTCGGTCACAAAGCCGTCACTGAAGAAGAATTTCAATGGGAAGATGCCCCATCGCGTCTGGGCGTATTTTGAATTGCAGACACGTGAGACGGTGCTGATGTCCAGATGCGTTCGCTCGGCAATGTCCTTGAGAATCATGGGGCGCAACAGGGCCTCGTCACCTTCCACGAAGAAACGATGCTGCCAGTGGATGATGGCTTTCATGGTGACGTAAAGCGTGTGCTGACGGGTCTTCACGGCATCAATGAAGTTTTGTGCGGCGTCCACCTTCTGTTTGGTGTAGAGCAACGCCTCCTTCATCTGTCTGCTCAGTCCTTCTTTGTTGTCGCGATAGGTCTTCAGCAGGTCGGCAAAGGTTTCTGCTATCTGTAGCTGGGGCACATCGCCATTGTTCAACGTGAATGTCACGGTGCCGTCATCATGGGTTTCAACGATGAAATCGGGGGTAATCTGTTGCATGGAATGGCCTACAGCCTCACCCATCGATGCACCAGGCTTGGGATTCAGTCGGCGCAGTTCATGGACAAGTTCCTCGGTCTCGGCTTCACCCAGTCCCAGTTCGTGTTGCAGTTTGTCCCACCGTTTGTTGGTGAAAGCATCAAAGAGGTCGGTAACCACCCTACGCATCAAGGTGGTCATGTGCGATGGCTTCCTACGGTCAATCTGTAGCAGCAGGCACTCTTGTAGTGATCGGGCTCCAATGCCTGGCGGGTCCAGCTGTTGCAGTTCGTGCAACAGCGCTTCTATTTCCTGTTCGTTGGTGTCGATGTTATGGTAGATGGCTAACTCGTCAACAATACCTTCCAACGAGGCGCGTAGCAGTCCGTCGTCTTCCAGCGAACGGATGAGATACTCCATGATATAGCGCTGCCGTTCGTCAAGGTCCAGCATGTTGACCTGGTCAATCAGTTGGTCATAGAAAGACTCCGTACTTCCATAGACACGTTCCTCAGCATCATCGGCTGACGAACGTCCACCGCTATATACAGGCAGTTCGTCGTCGTCACGACCAAAGCCTTCAAGGGCTCTGTCTAACTCGTCCTGACGGTCTTCGCGTTCGCGCTGCTGCTCGTAGTCATCGGCATTGTCAGCATTGTCTGTACCCTCCGGAGAGTCCTGATAATCGGGAAGTTCAGTCAGGGTCTCTGTTGCAGGTTCCAACGCCCCATTGTCATGCAGTTCGGTCTCGATACGGTCTATCAGTTGTTGGACGGGCAACTCAATAAGCTGCGCCTGCAACAACTGTTGCTGCGAGATGCTCTGTTGGAGCTTCTGCTCCTGCCGCTGTTCCTGTATCTGCCCCTGCATGGTTTTCTCCTTCTAGTCCTCTCTTTATGATTTACCGTTTGAAATATTCCCTGATTTCATCGGCATATTTCTCAAGGACAGTCGTGTCGATATTGCCAAAGCGCTGCCATATCTGCTGGCAAGGTGATAGCAATGGGGATGAACAATGATCCTTTTGTTTCAGGTAGGGGTCACAATGCTGATAGACCTGTAATATGTCGACAACCAAGTCAACTGGCAATTTCAGGAGGCGAGCCGTTTTACTGACCTCAGGGGTTGTTGACACCATCGTTGAGGGTGTTAACTGAAAGTAAAGGTCTAGGAGGATGGTGAGCATAACGGGCGTCAGTCGCTCATCCTCTGGCAAAGGACGGAAATCTTTTTCGAAGGTCTCTTCCACTTCCACACCATCATAGAACAAGCCGGCAGTACCGAAACCGCTCATCTTCCTCAGCATGCTGACGGCACGCTTCAACTTGCGAGTATCGTTGTGGTATGTCTGCCAGATACGCTCAATACGGGGCGTCTCAAGCCGTGCTATCTGCTGCATGCGGCTTTGCAGAGCCTCTGGAGCGATATGCAGTTCCAGACTAAGGTTCACCATATCGCGGTTGTACAGTGCTTTCACACCTACCGGCTTTTTCAAGTATATCTGCATCAGCAGTAGCCAGTAGTCATCGTGCCAGGTGGAGTTCTTTGCCATACTTTAACCATTTACCTTTTAAGCATAAAAGGTACGCGCGCAATGTGTGCGTACGTACCTTTATATACCTAAAGACTGTCAGTCCTTAATTCTTCTCTTCGATTTGCTTCTTGCCGCGGCTCATGATGAGGTAAGCGGTAGGAGCAGCGATGAAGATTGACGAGAGGGTACCGAACACAACACCCAGGATCATAGCAAATGAGAACGGACGGATAGAGTCGCCACCAAGGAAGAAGATGGTGAGCAACACAATCAGCGTCGTTACTGAGGTGTTGATGGTACGGGCCAGCGTCTGGTTCAGCGATTCGTTGAACAGCTGACGACGGTCGCGCTTTGAGTAGAGTCCCATGTTCTCACGGATACGGTCGAACACCACCACCTTATCGTTGATGGAGTAACCGATCACCGTCAGGATGGCACCAATGAATGTCTGGTCAATCTCAAGCGACATGGGTACCCAACCGTGCAACAAGCTGAAGAAGCCCAGCACCACGAGGGCATCGAAGAACAGAGCTACGATAGAACCCACAGAGAAGGCCACGTTGCGGAAACGCACCAGGATGTAGAGGAAGATGGCAATCAGGGCGATGATCACGCTGATGAAGGCACCGCGGGTGATGGTCTTAGCCATCGACGGTCCCACCTTCGTAGCCTCTACGATGGTAGCCTTGTCGCTCTTCTCATCCTCTTCAAGGAACTCTTTCTTACTGGTTGTCTTGTTGATGAAACCTGCCTCCACGAACTTGTTGTACAGGATTTCCTCAGCACGGGCGTCAACCTCGGTGTTGGTAGCCTCGATGTTCCAGTTGGTTGATACACGGATAGTCTTGGCCTCACCCAGGGCAATCACCTGAGTATTGGCTTCCTTACCCTTGTTAGCGCTGCTCTCCTCGTCGTTGACGAAAGCACCCTTCAGCACCTTACGCACATCCTCCACAGGCACGTCCTTGTCGAGCTTCACGATATAGTTACGACCACCCGTGAAGTCAATGCTACGGCTCAGACCGCGTACCACGAAGCTACCGCAGAAGATAAGTGCTGCCAGACCCCATACCATGTACGATGTCTTGTATTTGCCCATGAAGTTGAACTTCGTGTTCTGCATGAGGTTCTTCGAGAACGGTGTGGTGAAGGTGAGGTTCTGCCACTTGTTCTTCTTCATGCGGTTGTCATAGACCAGACGGGTCATGAACACAGCGGTGAAGAAGCTGACGCAGATACCGATGATCAGGGTCGTTGCGAAACCACGGATAGGACCTGTTCCGAAGACATAGAGGATGATACCTGTGATCAATGATGTCAAGTTAGAGTCGAAGATAGCCGAGAAGGCGTTAGAGTAACCGCTGTTCAGAGCATCACGGACTCCCAGACCCTTGCGCAGCTCTTCCTTAGTACGCTCATAGATAAGCACGTTAGCATCCACAGCCGTACCCAGTGTCAGCACGATACCGGCGATACCAGGCATGGTCAGTGCCGCCTGGAACGAAGCCAGAATACCGATGGTGAAGAACAGGTTGAACAGCAGGGCGCAGTTGGCCAGCATACCAGGGATGAAGTTGTAGAGCAGCACCATGACACACATCAGCAGGATGAAGGCCACGATGAATGATACGATACCCTGATGGATAGACTGTGCACCCAGTGAGGGTCCTACCATCTGATAAGAAATGACGCGCGTGGGCGCAGGCATCTTACCAGAGTTCAGCGTGTTGGCCAAGTCCTTGGTCTCCTCAATGGTGAAGTTACCTGAGATCTGTGACTGTCCGCCAGTAATCTCGGTCTGGATGGTCGGTGCGGTGTAAACCACGTCGTCCAGCACCACAGCGATACAACGCTTCAGGTTCTTCTTGGTCAGCTCGGCCCAGATACGTGTACCTTCAGTGTTCATCTGCATAGATACGATAGGCTTCGAGTTGTCGAAACCGTCCTTGGCGCTGGTGATGACATCACCCTCCAGTGGAGCACGACCCGATGGATCGGTAACCTTCAGGGCATAGAGCTCGAAGTAGGTTCCCTTCAGACCGTTATAGCGCTCGGCTTCTGCAGGCTTGGCACCCCATACCAGACGAGCTTCGCCGTCGGGCAGGTTGCGAAGAATCTGCTGAGCCACATCAGAGCGGATCATACGGTTGATGGAGGCGGTATCATAAACGCTGGCCAGACCAACAACTGCCGATGGTGAATTGTAGGGCATCAGACGGGGCATCAGCTTGTCCTGCTCCTTGTTCAACTCGGGAGTATTTGTATCCTCCTTGGACATCTCTTCGTTCAGACTGGTCTGCTCTGTAGAGTCGCCTTCAACGGTCTCAGCATTCTCGACAGTTTCAGCAACCTCTTCCTGCTTTTCAGTCTCGTCAGCTTTAGCCTGCTCACCTTTAGCAGCAAGCTCGTTGGTGTAGGCATTCATGACGGTCTGCAGGGTGTTGTACACCTCGTTACCGTTGTAGCACTCCCAGAACTCCAGGTTGGCACTACCTGCCAACAGCTTCAGCACACGGTCCTTATCCTTCACACCAGGCATCTCGACCATGATGCGCGACTGGGTACCCAGACGCTGTATGTTGGGCTGAACAACACCGAACTTGTCCACACGGTTGCGAACAACGTTCTCAGCATTGTCGATAGCCGACTTTACTTCCTCCTTCAAGGCAGCAATGACATCCTTGTCGCTGCTCTGTGAGTTCACCTTGTCGCGCAACTTTGAAGTAGCGAACACCGAGGCAAGGGCCTTGCCGTTGTTGCTCTTCCACTTGTCTACGAACACGTCGACAAAGTCCACATCCTTACCTTCGCTGCCCTTGCGAGCTTCGCTCAGGGCTTTCTTGAAGGTGGGATCCTGACTGTGGTCGGCCAGCACATCGAGGATGTCGGGCTCTGACACTTCCAGAATCACATTCATACCGCCTTTCAGGTCAAGACCAAGGCCGATTTCCATCTCACGGCACTCTTTCAGGTTCCAAGACCACAGCCAAACGTTGTGGGTCTCTACTGAGTCTTTGTACTCTCTGGCCTTAATCGAGTCGGTCTTCGCAAGGGCAGCAATCTTATTGTCGTGATAGCTGGTCACAAACGAGAACGAAAGATAGAAGCAGCAGATCAGTACGAGTGCAACTGCAATAAACTTTACAATTCCTTTGTTTTGCATTTTGTTTGTTATATTATTATTGTAATTTCATGCACATTTTAGCGTGCAAATATAGTGATTTTTTTATACTGTAGAAAATTTTTGGTGTTTTTTCCGCTTTTTTTTAAGGATTATCAGCATTTTGGGGCTTTTTTGATGGCTTTTCTCTTCATTTTTGCGCACTTTTTGTCTGGCTGACGAGAGATTGCCCATCAGTTATCAAACTCATAAAAAGGTAAAGATTTTCGATTATTGATTTTCCGATATCTTTACATTTACAACAAAAATAGGATTTATTTCTTTAAGTAGCGTTTGTTGAAGAATCCGTCCAGTTGCAACTGTGCGACGATGGGGTAGTGGTCGCTGGAGTGTGTGTTGTCGTCAACCACACAGCGGAACGGCTTGAAGTCGTCGCTGCAAAGAATATAGTCTATGCGGAAACGGAAGCCTTTCTGATTGTAAGACACGCCTGTGCCTGTACCCGTCTCTGCGAAACAGTCAATCAGCCCCTGTGCAATGGTGTGCCGCGTGTAGGAGATAGGTGTATCGTTGAAATCGCCGCAGACAATGATGGGATACTTCCGATGTGCTTCAATATATCGGTGGATGGCATCGGCCTGTGGAGCCCGTCGTGCCTTGCCTTCGCTCACTTTCTTTACCAACGAGCGTGTTTTCAGCTCCGCCTTACCTCCGTCAACATTTCCGTTGAGTACGTCATTGTAACCCTGGCGTTCCTCTGGTGACAGATGAAAGCTCTCCAGATGGTTGTTGATGACGAGGACCGTCTGGCGACCTATTCTCAGATAGTAGGCCACAGACCCGTTGGTCTGCGATGGAATGTCAATTTTCTCGCGCTTCAGGATTGGAAAGCGGGAATGGAATCCCAGAATGTTGACCGCTCCCTCACCATAGACGATGTGAAGGGTGTCGTTGTAGGGAAACAGACTGTTGATCTTTTCTCTGTCGGGTGCACCATCTTCCTGCAGACAAACGATATCAGCATTCTGGCTCTTCAGATAGTTGCAGATGCTGTCCAGACAGGCAGGGTTGTCTTTATTTCCAGCATAGCCACACACATTATAGGATATGACCTTGATGCACCCTTCTGGTGCTTTTCCTGCCCCATGCAGAGGGAAATAGGTGCGGATGGCACCGTAGCTCAGCAGAAGACCCACCAGTGGTATCCAACTTCGACGCCACTTGATGAACAGCCAGGCTACCAGAAGAACAAGGTTGGCAATGATGACAAAGGGCATCGTCATACCGAGACAGGCCAACAGAGGATGGTCCACAGGGTTGATGCGGTCGCTGTAGGCTACCACTATCATCAGCGCGCTGGTGGTAGCACTCGCTCCTGTGAGCACATTCGTCAACAGTCCTTTGATTCCAAACACTTTACTTCTGGTTGTTGGTCCGCTTATCTTTCTTTGCTTGCCTCGAAAAGACGTTGTTTTTCGGCTTTCGTCAGACTGTCATAGCCGCTCTTGCGAATCTTGTCGAGCAAGGCATCAATCTCGTCCTGCAAAGCCTTCTTTCGGGCATTGTCTTCCATATCGTCCTCGCGAGTGGCTGTTCTATGGGTCTCGTAAGTCATATGGGTCTTGTGGGGCCCATTGGCCCAATAAGTCTTATGAGGCTTCTGGGACTTATGGGGTCTGTTGGCCTGTCGCCGCCAGTAGGTGATGAGCAGGAATCCAAACAGCATGCCGCCCAGATGGGCCATATGGGCCACACCGTCGCCACGCGAAGACATAGCTGAGAACAGTTCTATCGCTGCGTAAATGCACACGAACCACTTGGCTTTGATGGGAACAGGCAGCGGGAAGATGAAGATGCGTTCCTCAGGGAAGGTCATGCCAAAAGCCAGAAGAATGGCATACACGGCACCCGATGCACCGATAGTGATGCTATTGATGGGAAGGGCGCCGTAAGAGATGTATTGTACTACTTCCTGACATAAGCCGGCGCCGATGCCACATATAATGTAATAAAAAAGGAATCGCTGCGAACCCCATGTGCGTTCTATCACGCAGCCAAACATCCACAGGGCAAACATGTTGAAGAACAGGTGGGTGAAACTGCCATGCAAAAACATGTAGGTCACAAACTGGTACAGATGGAAGTCGTGTGCCAGGAAATAGTTCAATCCGCCCCAGTACTCCAGATCGAAGCGAGGTTCCAGGATGATTGTCGCCAAAAATGCCAGAATGTTGACTAGCAAAAGGTTTCTGGTGACAGTAGGTATGTTTCTGAACATGATTTCTTGTTTTTGCGTGCAAAATTACGAAAAATATCTTGTTTTTGGCACTAAAAACCGCTTAAACACACTATTTTTCATAAAAAACATCTTTTTTTCTCATTTTTTTTTTGTTTTATCGCATCTTTGTATTAAATTTGCCCTCACAAAACCAATAGTAAACCTTTTTATTACTCATTTATTAATTTTTTAATTATGAACAAGACAGAATTAGTGGAGAAGATTGCAGCTGGTGCTGGTCTCTCAAAGGTTGACGCAAAGAAGGCTCTTGATGCAGCCGTTCAAGCAGTGAAGGACGCTCTCGTCGCTGGTGACAAGGTGGCTCTCGTAGGTTTCGGCACATTCGCTGTTGCTGAGCGCCCCGCTCGTGAGGGTATCAACCCCGCAACGAAGGCTAAGATTAAGATTGCTGCTAAGAAGGTGGCTAAGTTCAAGGCTGGTGCCGAGCTTGCTGACGCTCTGAACTAATCTTAATTTTGTAAGTACATTTCAGAATCCACTCGCCTTCATGGTGAGTGGATTCTTTTTGTGTCCTCTGGCTTTTCTATTCGCTTATTTGTACCTTTGACCTGCGGTCGAAGGTATTCTCGCTCGAGAAAACTCAAATAAAATTTGGTTTTCTTCTCGCTTATTAGTACCTTTGCACCCAAAAATTTAAAAACATATAATATAAAGATGAGAAAGAACTTCGTAGAAGAGCTGAAATGGCGCGGCATGCTGGCACAGATCATGCCGGGTACAGAGGAATTGTTACAGAAAGAAATGGTGACGGCCTACTTGGGTACCGACCCCACGGCCGACTCCCTGCATATAGGTCACCTTTGTGGTATCATGATGCTGCGTCACCTGCAGCGTTGCGGTCACAAGCCCATCATCCTCGTTGGTGGTGCCACGGGTATGATTGGCGACCCTTCAGGAAAATCTCAGGAGCGCAACCTGTTGAACGACGAGACTTTGCGCCACAACCAGGAGTGCATAAAGGCTCAGGTGGCTAAGTTCCTTGACTTCGAGTCGAAAGAGCCTAATGCTGCCGAGATGGTGAACAACTACGACTGGATGAAGGACTTCACGTTCCTCGACTTCGCCCGTGAGGTGGGCAAGCACATCACCGTCAACTACATGATGGCTAAGGAGAGCGTTCAGCAGCGTCTCAATGGTACTGCCCGCGATGGTCTGTCATTTACCGAGTTCACCTACCAGCTGCTGCAGGGCTACGACTTCCTGTACCTCTACCAGCACAAGGGCGTCAAGCTGCAGTTGGGTGGCAACGACCAGTGGGGTAATATGACCACTGGTACCGAGCTGATTCGTCGTACGCTGGGCAACGATGTGGAGACCTTTGCCCTCACCTGTCCGCTTATCACGAAGAGCGACGGCAAGAAGTTTGGTAAGACAGAGAGCGGCAACATCTGGCTCGACCCTAAGCGCACCACACCCTATCGTTTCTATCAGTTCTGGCTCAACGTCTCTGACGAGGATGCCGAGCGTTACATCAAGATTTTCACCTCTTTGGATAAGGAGACCATCGATGCCCTTGTCGAGGAGCACAAGCAGGATCCAGGCCGTCGTGTGCTGCAGAAGCGTCTGGCCGAGGAAACCACGGTGATGGTCCACTCGCAGGAAGCCCTTGATATGGCTATCGAAGCCTCTAACATCCTCTTTGGCAAGGCCACGAAGGAGGCTCTTGAGAAGCTCGACGAGCAGACCTTCCTCGATGTGTTCGACGGCGTGGAGAAGTTCGAGATGGCTAAAGACCAGTTGGGACAGCCTGCCATCGAGCTCTTCACCACCGTTTGTCCCGTATTCCCCTCGAAGGGTGAGATGCGCAAGATGGTGCAGGGTGGCGGCGTTTCGCTGAACAAGGAGAAGCTCACCGACCAGCAGCGTCCTGTCACCTCTGACGACCTCATCGACGGCAAGTATCTGCTGGCCCAGAAGGGTAAGAAGAACTACTACCTCATCACGGTGAAGTAAGAAAAGAAAAGGAAAAATTTGGTGATATGCCAAATTTTTCCTACCTTTGCAGCCGAATTTCAACAATTCGACCCTGTGAGCATGGTTTCTGCCCAGCTTGCAACCATGATTGGACGATGGTGTAATGGTAACACTACAGGTTTTGGTTCTGTCATTCCCGGTTCGAATCCGAGTCGTCCAACAAAAGAAAGCCAGTCACTTTTCAGCGATTGGCTTTCTTTTTTATTGAATCTTCTAAAACGAAATCTTCTCTATGATAATGTACGAAGGATCAAAAAAACTGTAACTGCAATTTTCAATTTTCTGTTACTTTGATTATTCACCTATCCTTCCACTTCTCAATAATATCAATATATGTATCGCGCTGTTCACTTGTAATATAACGTCCTCGTAGCTCACTTGATTTTATTGTATCTGTAACAGTGCCCGTAAAGGGATCAATAATATAGTAAATGGGAACATTTTCAATTCTAGAGTCTTTTATTACGACTTTTTCTATGGGATCTGATGTTCTTAACTCAATATAAAGGTCTTGAGCCAATCCACTATATAAATCAAGATTTGATATAATATCCTTAGAATCTATAGTGGTACCATCATCTACAGAAGCCACCACAAAATCTGAATACAAGAGAACTGTGTCTCCACAAATACTTTGATGGTCTTCTTGTTCATTAGAATTCTCTTTAGGAGAACCAATACACCCTGTTAATACAGAAATAAGCAAAAGCGAAAAAAAATATTTCATAACAAAATACTATTTAAGTTTTTACAATTTTACTATCACGAGGATGAATTGCCTTCGAAGTTGACGCTACAAAAGTACACAATTATTCCGCATCCGCCAAATGTTGAGACGAAAAATGATTATTTAGAGTTCCCGTTGACCTTAGATTAGTTTCGATCTCTGTAGCCAAAGTGTGAAGAAGTGGTCATAAACGGAATATTCTCCGTTTGTCTCTGTGATAAAGTCTTTTTCTAACAGTCCCTTGACGGCAGAAACGACAGAACTGACAGACGGTAAACGGTATTTGTGTACAAACTGTCCCCCAGAGATGGCTTTGACATGTCCTTCTGCTGCAATCGCCAGAAAGACGTTACGCTGCTTCTCTGGCATCTGTCTCAACAGGGTCTCGTAGGCTTCTGATGCCATGCGCAAATAAGTATCAATGGCTGGCTCAATCATGTCCTTGGTGCAAACGGCTCCTGCTGGTGTCTGCATATATAGGATATTCATGATGCGTTGTACATTGGCAGTAACTCCCAAAAAGCGACTGTAAACTTCCTCGACGACATCTTGTGTGATACGTCTGTTTCCGTTTTTGGCGAATTGTGATTCGGCAAATGTCCAATAACGTTCACAAGGTATCGGCTCTAATGACATGGGAACCACTGACTGATAGAATGGACGTGAAGGAGACAGAAAGACCTTACTCATCAGGTGGCGTTGTGAACCCGCAAAGATGAAATTGGCATTAGGGCAATTCTGAATCTGAGTGCGCAATTCTGCCTCAATATTCTTATTGTCATTATAATAAAGAATCTGCTGGAACTCATCAATAGCCACCAGGCAATGTTTGTCTGCAGTACGAAGATAGGAAAAAATCTCGTCAAGCGTAGTCTGTGGTGGTGTCATAGACCCCACACCTAAGCCCCAAACAGGGTTGCCAGAAATGTCGAAAGATATTTCCGAGCGAATAGAGAATAGTGCATTCAAAAACTCTTCCCACACTTTGCGACCCTTTGGCTTTAAGGCTTCCAGAATAGACTTTCCAAAGACATTGACAAAGTCACGAAATGAATCTGTGGCGTAGATATCTACGACAAATGTGTGGTAATGCTCGCTGATGGCGGGCTGATTGAAGCTGTGTTTAATCAGGTCTGTCTTGCCGAGACGTCTTGGGGACATCAGTGCAATGTTATTACCGTTGGTTAGGAAATCAACCAGCGTTTTCGTTTCTTCTACACGGTCGCAAAAGTATTCGGGACCGCTATAGCCATTAGTTACAAAAGGATTCTCTGTCATACGCTTTATTACTATTTGCGTGCAAAGATAAGCAAATTATCATAATTATCAAAAAATAATTATCAAAAAATGATAATTTGCATAATCCTTTATTTGTCTTTCTGTTCTTCTGAACAATTTCGTAGCATACTTCATTTTTTGCCAAGACTTAACATTGAAAAAGCAAAAAGTCCCTGTTTATGGGGCTTTCCAGCGATTATAGGGGTCCAAAGACCTAACATAGAGGTAACGTTAGGTCTATGTTAGGTCTATGTTAACTCTTATGTTAGGTGTTGAAGGGTGTTTTCAATGTCTAACAGGCTGAAAACCAAGTTGTTGACATTTTTCAATGTTAAGTCTTGGGCAAAATAACAAAAATGCATCAAAAAAGTGCGTCACTTACTCCGAGAAACTGCGTCATTCTCTCCAAGAAAGTGACGCACTTTCTCAGAGCAAATGACGCAGATGCTTCGAGCAAAAAAAAACGCTTTTCGAGCAAGGAGCGTCTCGGAGCAGGCCACCGAGCGTCACCTTGGTGAACAAGGGGTATCACCATAGTTAGTACGGAGCGTCTCCTTGCGATGCTTCGAGACGCTCCTTGGTGGGGTC
>Ga0310694_10001024_pt1 | contig 33264 bp, 26 predicted proteins | sample 174DNAGHGhighgp2_FD_203884 | JGI IMG/M metagenome (GOLD analysis project Ga0310694, IMG submission 203884) | Sheep rumen microbial communities from Palmerston North, Manawatu-Wanganui, New Zealand - 1742 DNA GHGhigh gp2 (v2) (version 2) | ecosystem: Host-associated > Mammals > Digestive system... | reverse complement strand
TTGGAAGTATGGAAATCTGGGGCCCAACGCCCCCTGATACGACAATTTGTCGGGTGAGACTTACCCTCCTTGTCGACAGCGAGACAGTCAAACCATCGTCACATGGTGACGCACAATCTCATTTCAATAGAATCCTTCCGCTATTGTCTTCCAGTACCTACATCTGCTGGATGGCTATCAGAGACTAACCCCCTCAATTTCGAGGGGGTTTCTAATGTCGAATTCGGGTCACAGGTCACAGCTGTGACCATGTGACCAATAAGTTTTAGAATCTATCAATAAATTTTCAAAAGTGTCTATATATCAACACTTTACATATCTATCAACAACAACTCTCCTTGCCAGTAGTCACATGGTCACAACTGTGACCTGTGACCGTTTTGTATACAGTAATGATGTGTTTTTATAAGTTTTTATTTAATACAAGAGAGGAAGCGTGAAGAGGGATGAGAGAGGAATGAGGGATTTTTCAATTAAAGATTAAAAAAGTGCGTCACTCTCTTGGAGTAAGTGACGCAGATTCTTGGAGTAAGTGACGCACTTTCTAGGGGTGAAAGAGGTATCCTCGAGCAAGGAGCGTCTCGGTGGAGGGCGCCGAGCGTCTCCTTGGTGAGCAAGGGGTAAGACGGTGGTCAGCAAGGAGCGTCTCCTTGCGATGCGAGGAGACGCTCCTTGGTGGGGTCGAGAGATGCCCGTTGCTAAAAAAATGTATTTTATCAGAATCCCATGATTCTTTATTGCTCGTATCCGCCGAAGTTGTTGTTTTCTTCTTCCAAGCCACCCTGGGAGTCTTCGCGATCGGGACGCTTCTTCTGCTGGGTCATGTTGCCGAAGTTCCAGGTGAGCTGCAGGTTGATGTTGGGCTTGCGGTGGTTCTTCTGATGGCGCCAGAAGGTGGGACCCTCGGTGTAGTTCTCAAACTGACGGGAGTCGAACACATCGCGCCAGTTGAGGGCCAGTGCAAACTGCTTGTTGAAGAAGGTCTTGCGCAGACCGAGGTCGAGCGAGCCGTTGGCCTTGCGGTAGCCCTGGGTGATGACTGAACGCGAGCGGTAGTTACCCGTTGCCTGCACGCTGATGTTGTAGGGCAGGATGACGCTGGCCAGCACGCGTGCGTCCCATGCGAAGTTGTCGTTGCCCTCGCCCGTAACATGCTGTCCTTCGACGGTTGTCGAGAAGCCGTCAAGCTTGTAGTAGTAGGCATTGATGGTGGTGGTGAGGTCGAGGATGCGGAAGAGCTTGTCCTTGAGGATAATCTCGGCACCAGCACTCTGGCTCTTGGCCACGTTGAGGTTGGTCATGAACATGACGGGCTGACCCTCGTACTCGCCCTGATAGCGAATGCGCTGCATGACGTCGGTGGTGGGACGATAGTAGGTACCGATGGAGAGGGTGTGGTAGGTCCACGTCTTCAGGTAGTTCAGCGAGAAGGCGTTGGTGAACTCGGGGGTGAGCTCAGGGTTACCAAACTCGATCATCGAGGCATCGCGCGTGTTCTTGAACGAGTTGAGCTGTCCGCCCCAGGGACGGCGCAGGCGTCGGGTGACGTTGAGCTGAATCTGCGAGGTGGGCGTCAGTTCGTAGTTGAGGAACAGCGATGGGAACAGCTGGAAATAGTCTTTCTTGAAGGGTGTCTCAGTCTGGTAGAAGTCGATGCTCTTGGTATCGACCGTCCAGTATTCGCCACGCAGACCAGCCATCACGCCCAGCTTGCCAAACTTCATATTAGCGGTGGCATAGAGAGCATGGATGTTGTTGTCATAGACGAAGCGGTTGTAGAAGAAAGGATCCTCCTGCAAGCGGTTGTCTGTGGGCGACAGGCGCTGGGCCTGACCCTCGGCAGCATACTCAAAACTGCTCTGAGGGGTGTTCTCGTGGGCAAAGCGTCCTTCGTAGCCAGCCTCCACCTTAAAGGTCTCGCTGATCTGGTTCTCGTAGTCCAGACGGGCCTCCCAATGGCGGTTATTGATCTTCATGGGACGATACTGGTAGCTGTAGGAGGTGAGCGAGGTGAGCAGCGAGGTGGTATCGTTGAGATACTCGTTGGAGCCGTCGCTGTTCCACTTGTCGAACTCTACCATCGCTTCGAGCTTGTGGGTGCCGCTCTCATTGAACTTATGGGTAAACGACAGCTCGGCATTGTACATGTGGTTGTCACCATCACCCCAAGTCTGACGACTCAGCAGACGGTCGGCCACCTTGGCACCAGTAGCATCGAATGTACCGTATTCGTAGGTGGTCAGGTTATCGTTAGAGTGGTTGCCCTGCATGGTCATACCGCCAATAGACAGGTCGTCGTTGTCAGAGAGGTGGAAGGTGAGACCGGCACGCGCAAAGAGGCCGCCGCCGTGGTTATTGTTCTCACCCTTACTGTACTGGTAGCTGCTGAAGGGAGCCGTCTGGGAGTCACGATAGCGCTGGTCACTCTCGTTCTCGCCCTCGCCCTTGCGCTTGCGATAACCGACATTGGCAAAGACATCGACCCACTTTGAGGAGTAGTTGATGTTGCCGCCAACGTTCCAGCCACCGTGGTTGTTCACACCCGACTGCAACGAACCGTAATAACCGGCACGACGGTCGCGCTTCAGGATGATGTTGATGATGCCGGCAGTACCCTCAGGCGAATACTTGGCCGAGGGGTTGTCGATCACCTCGATACGCTCGATGCTTTCGGCAGGTATCTGCTGCAGGATCTCGGCACGGTTGTCGGTGGTGAGTCCGCTGGCCTTGCCGTTGATCCACACCTCTACGCTGGAGTTACCACGAAGGGAGATCTCGCCATCGGTGGTCACCTCGACAGAGGGGATATTCTCCAACAGGTCGGTGACAGAGCCGCCAGCTGCTGCCAGCACCTCATCGACGGTAAAGGTCTTGCGGTCAACCTCCAGTCGCATCTGCGAACGCTGGCCCGTGACCTGCACCTCTTTCAGCGTCTTGCTGTCCTCGGTCAGATAGATGGAGGCATAGTGCTGGGTGCGCTTCTGGGGCGTCAACTGGAAGGTGCGGTTCACCGTCTTATAGCCCACGAACGACACTTCCAACTTGTAGGTGCCGTCCTTCAGGCCATTCACGGAGAAATGACCTTTCACATCGGTGATGCCTCCGCCAACCATTTTTCCGTTGGCATCGCTCACCTTGATATTGACAAACTGTATAGCCTCGTCGGTCTGCTTGTCAAGCACGCGTCCCTTGACAATGCCCTGAGCCTGCAGAACCATAGCCGACAGCAACAGGATAGAAGATAAAAGAAAGCGTTTCATTGTGTGTAAAAAATCTTGTTCTTGGGTTGGTTGTATCAAATCATCGCACATAATAGTAGTACAGGACTGCCAGAAGGATAATCAGATAGGTGCAGCCCTTCCATATCTTGCCAAACACATAGCAGCAAACAATGACAAAGACCACCGTCAGCACGTCGGAGAACGTGATGTGGATGCCCCAGTCTGGATACTCCTCGTCCAACATCGAGGTGAGGTCGGAGTCGTCGTCCTTTCGCTTGCTAAGTGCGGGGTTGTCGTCATCTTCGCCCGTAGTCTGCGCAAAACCCTGCCATTTGATGGCAAGCATACACAACAAAAGATAGACGCGTGAGCAGAAGATTTTCATTATAAAATTGTTACCTCGTTTTTAATGTGGCTGCAAAGGTACAAAATAATTCATAATTCTTAATTCATAATTCAAAATTATTTAGTACCTTTGCACGCAAGTATAACATAATTTAAGTAAAACCTCTAAAACAACCACGACAATGAAACGGAAATCCATCGTCACCTTCCTCATGGCAACCTCTATGGTGTTCACGCTCTCCAGCTGCGACTATATCAGCAACGTCATCAATGCCATTTTGGGCAAGAAGCAAACGGTAGAAGTGAAGCCGCTTGATATGAGTGAACTTGGCATTAAAGCCAGACAAGACCTAAGTACCAAACAGTTTACTACAACTGGGTCTACCAGCTCGCAAGTATCACAATATGTGAATGAAATCAATCAGTCATGTCCCATGGCACTTTCTCAGGAATTGACCATGTCCTATTCTACAATAGAAGGTAAGAATATGGTTGTATATATGGAGGTCAACGAATATTATTGCGACATGGACGACCTCGCAGCAAACATGTCGAAATCGAATGCCAGAGGATTCCTCAGTAGCATGGGTGGACCAATGCTGAGGGCTCTCTCTAATGCCAACATGAACCTGATATTCCGCTACGTTGGTAATTCTTCAGGCCAACAGGCTCAGGTGAAATTCACCCCACAGGAGATGAGAAGCATGGTAAACTAAACACTAAATCCATATTTTTATTTATACATCAAAAAATAAATGTCTTATACACGTATGACCGCTGCTGAAGCAGCAGCGTTGATTAAGAATGGTGAGAACCTGGCTATGAGCGGCTTTACGCCCGCTGGTGTGGCCAAGGCAGTAACCAAGGAGTTAGCAAAGATAGCCGTTGCCGAGCATGAGGCAGGCCGTGAGTTCAAGGTAGGCATCTTCACTGGTGCCTCTACGGGTCAGTCAACCGATGGTGATATGGCACTGGCACAGGCCATCAAGTACCGTGCGCCCTACACCACCAACCCCGACTTCCGCAAGCACGTGAACATGGGTGAGATTCCCTACAACGACCTGCACCTGAGCCACATGGCACAGGAGTTGCGCTATGGGTTCTACGGCGAGATTGACTGGGCCATCCTCGAGGTTTGCGACATTGAAGAGGTGGGCGACGAGTTCCGCGTCTATCTGACAGCTGCCGGCGGCATCAGCCCCACGGCTGCCCGTCTGGCCAAGAAGGTTATCCTGGAGCTGAACGCTTTCCACAGTCCTAACGCCAAGTACATCCACGATGTCTATGAGCCACTGGATCCCCCTTACCGCAAGCCCATACCCATCTTCAAAGTGAACGACCGCATAGGCAAGCCCTACGTCTCTATCCCCCGCGAGAAGGTGGTGGGTGTCGTAGAGTGCAACCTGCCCGACGAGGCCCGTGCCTTCAAGGACAGCGACCCCGTAACTGACAAGATTGGTTTCCTCACAGCCGAGTTTCTGGTGGGCGAGCTGCATGCAGGCCGCATCCCCAAGGAGTTCCTGCCCCTGCAGAGCGGCGTAGGCTCTACTGCCAACGCCATCCTGGGTGCCCTGGGCGAGGACAAGCACGTGCCCGACTTCAACATCTATACCGAGGTGATTCAGAACAGCGTTATCGAGATGATGCTCAACGGTCGTGTGAAGGATGCCTCAGCCTGCTCGCTGACCGTCTCCAACGACTGTCTGATGCAGGTATATGACAACATCGGCTACTTCAAGGATCACCTGACGCTGCGTCAGAGCGAGATCTCGAACCATCCGGCAGTTATTCGCCGTCTGGGTGTCATCGCCATCAACACAGCCATCGAGTGCGACCTCTACGGCAATGTGAACTCCACCCACATCAGCGGCACGAAGATGATGAACGGCATCGGCGGCTCAGGCGACTTCGAGCGCAATGCCTACCTCTCTATCTTCACCTGTCCGTCAACGGCAAAGGGCGGCCTCATCTCGTCGATCGTTCCCTTCGTCAGCCATCAGGACCACTCGGAGCACGATGTCAACGTCATCGTAACGGAACAGGGTATCGCCGACCTGCGCGGCAAGAGCCCGATGCAGCGTGCACAGCTCATCATCGAGAACTGTGCTCATCCCGACTACAAGCCGTTGCTGCGCGAATACCTGAAGTTGGGCACAGGCGGTCACACCCGCCATTGTCTGACAGCAGCCTTCGCTATGCACGACACGCTGGCTCGTAAGGGCGACATGCACCTAACCGACTTCTCGGAATACGTGAAATAACGATTTTTTCTCTGATAAGTGAGGATGTGCCAATTCTGACACATCCTCTTTTTTTTAGACTATCTCACCAAGAGCTTGGTTCTTGATAGCTATGGCAGCGGTATAGGCTGTCGTCCAGGCTGCCTGGAAGTTGAAGCCGCCCGTGATGCCATCAATGTCGAGCACCTCGCCAGCAAAAAAGAGACGGGGCTGACAACGGCTCTCCAGCGTCGTGGGATTGACGCTGGTAAGAGCAACACCTCCACAGGTAACGAACTCGTCCTTGAAGGCTGCACGGCCTGCAATAAGGCAGCTATCGTTGGTCAGCGTATTAACCAGACGATGAGTGTCTTTCTTGTTGAGTTCACTCCATCGGACACTGCTGCGTTCGCTCAAAGACTTGTCAACAAGATAAGCCCATAGGCGCTGTGGCAGGGCCACAGGACAATAGGTGGTCAGTTGTTTCTGAGGTTCCTTGAGGATAGCTTTCTGAAGCGTTTCCAGTACCTCTGCCTCGTTCTGATGCACCCAGTTGATGCTGAGCGGCTGACAATAATCGTTTTCTGCCAGATGGCGTGCGGCATAGCTCGACAGTTTCAAGATGGCAGGACCACTCACACCCCAGTGGGTAATCAGCAAAGGACCCTCTGCCTGAAACTTGGTGCCGGCAATACGCACACTCACAGGGTCTATCACCAACCCCATCAGGGCTGTCAGCTGCTCGTCATCGATGCGGAAAGTGAAGAGAGAGGGTACAGGCTCGGCTATCTCGTGCCCCTTTTCGCTCAACCACCTCAGACCTTCGGAACGGGGCGAACCGCCTGTGGTCACAGCCACATAGTCGAATGCCGACAACTGATCCAGATCTTGAATCTTCTCACCCGTACATATATGAATATGGTAGTCGTGGGCCAAACGCAAAAAACAGTTGATGATGGCATGAGAGTCCTGGGCGGCAGGAAACACACAATGGTCGTCCTGCACTACGAGGGGCACACCGTGCTTTTCAAACCAGGCATAGGCCTGCCGATAGTCGAAGGTCTTGAACAAGCGTTTCATCAGACGATGGCCTCTGGGATAGACGCTCTGCAGGTCGCGCACATCCTCAAACGTGTTGGTACAGTTGCAGCGTCCCCCACCCGACACCTCGACCTTGGCCAGAACGCGCTGGCTGCACTCAAAGATGGTCACATCCATCTCGGGCATCATCTCCTTCAGGTTGACAGCCAGGAAAAAACCAGCCGCACCACCGCCTATTATTGCCGTTCGTTTCGTCATTCTACCAATAATAATGCACAAAGGTAAGCATTTATTTTGTGAAAACAAAAAAGTTTCGTATTTTTGCAGACGTAAAAATACTATCTAACCAATTAAACCCAAATAAATCTGTATGGAAACAACACTTGTACTGTTGAAGCCCAGCTGCGTACAGCGTCAGCTGATGGGCGAAGTGATTGGACGTTTTGAGCGTCGTGGACTGCGCGTCTCAGGTATGAAGATGATGCAGCTGAGTGATGATATTCTGCGTGAGCACTATGCCCACCTGGCCGACAAGCCCTTTTTCCCCTCGTTGGCAGCCTCCATGCAGGCATCGCCTGTGGTGGCACTGGCGCTGAGTGGCGTCGATGCCGTGAAGGTGGTTCGTCAGATGTGTGGCGTCACCAACGGTCGTGAGGCTGCTCCTGGCACCATTCGTGGCGACCTGTCGATGAGCAACCAGCAGAACATCGTGCATGCCTCTGACTCCGTAGAGAACGCTGCCATCGAACTGAACCGTTTCTTCCGTCCTGAAGAGGTCTTCGACTATCAGAGCGGTGCCTTCGGCTACGTCTATGGCAATGGTGAGTGCAAATAACGTCTTACTATGAAACAGATTCTTCTCTTGATAGCCCTCGTGATGACCTCGCTCTCGATAAGGGCTCAGAGTTATCAGCCCAAGGAGACGCCACAACTGGAGTTCGCCATGCAGCTGAGGGTGACTCTCGACAATGCCTACGTAGTGGGCGAGACGCCCCACGGACGCCGCCAAGTGATTCCCATCACGGGAGGCACCTTCGAAGGGCCTTTGTTGAAGGGCACCATTCTCAGTGGCGGAGCCGACTACCAGCTGGGCAGTGCCGATGGTTCGCGTACGGAACTGGAAGCCATCTATTCCATCCGGACGGACGATGGTGTCAACATCCACGTGCGCAACCGTGGACTTATCTGCACAGGAGAGTCGTTCTATTTCAAGGCTGCTCCCCAGTTTGAAGCTCCTGCCGACAGCAAGTACGCATGGCTGAACAATGCCATCTTCGTTTGCCAGCCAGAATGGAACAACTCCTTCAAAGGCATCGTACTGAATGTCTGGAAGGTGAAATAAGATGGAGGTTTTATCCATCCGTTAATCTTTTTTATTACGTTTTTCTTTCGTTTATTCCAAAATTCTTCGTATTTTTGCAAGCGAATAATAAAAACATTCAAACAAAAAACTATTACTTCGATTCGTAACTTATTTCTTTTATAAAAATTCATTACAAAATGAACAACGTTCCTAAAATTAAGATTGGTATTGTCGCCGTATCTCGCGACTGTTTTCCTGAGTCATTGGCAGTAAACCGCCGCAAGGCTGTTATCGCCCAGTATGAGAAGAAGTTTGGTAAGGACGGCATCTACGAGTGTCCTATCTGTATCGTTGAGAGTGAGATTCACGCTCAGCAGGCTCTTGAGGACGTAAAGAAGGCTGGCTGTAACGCTCTGTGCGTTTATCTTGGCAACTTCGGTCCTGAGATTTCTGAGACCATGATTGCTGACTGGTTTCAGGGACCCACCATGTTCTGCGCTGCTGCTGAGGAGACTCAGAACGACCTGATTGACGGTCGTGGTGATGCTTACTGCGGTATGCTGAACGCTAGTCAGGCTCTGAGCCTGCGCAAGACTCGCGCTTACATTCCTGAGGAGCCCGTTGGCGACGCTGCTCAGTGCGCTGAGATGATTCACGAGTTCCTGCCAATCGCTCGTGCTATCGTTGGTCTGCAGAACCTGAAGATTATCAGCTTCGGTCCTCGTCCAAACAACTTCCTGGCTTGTAACGCTCCTATCCGCGCTCTCTATGACCTCGACGTTGAGATTGAGGAGAACTCAGAGCTCGACCTGCTGGAGGCTTTCCAGAAGCATCAGGGCGATCCACGTATCGACGATGTAGTTAAGGATATGACTGCTGAGCTCGGCACAGGTAACAAGATTCCTTCAGTTCTGCCTAAGCTCGCTCAGTATGAGTTGACACTTACTGACTGGATTGAGGGTCACAAGGGCTCTCGTCAGTTCGTGGCTATGGCCAACAAGTGCTGGCCTGCATTTCAGACCATGTTCGGCTTCGTTCCTTGCTATGTGAACAGCCGTCTGACTGGTCGTGGTATCCCCGTAGCTTGCGAGGTTGATATCTATGGCGCTCTGTCTGAGTACATCGGAACCTGCATCTCTGAGGATGCTGTTACACTGCTCGACATCAACAACACCGTTCCTCAGGATATGTACGAGGAGAGCATCAAGGGCAAGAAGTTCGCTTGCGACACATACACAGAGAAGGAGATCTTCATGGGCTTCCACTGTGGTAACACCGCTTCTACTAAGGTTTGCAACTGCCAGATGTGCTTCCAGCGCATTATGGCTCGCGCTCTGCCTGTTGAGGTTACCAACGGTACCCTCGAGGGTGACATTCAGCCCGGTCTGGCTACAGTTTATCGTCTGCAGTCTACTGCCGACACCAAGCTCCGCGCTTACATCGCTCAGGGCGAGGTTATTCCTGTAGCTACACGCTCATTCGGTTCTATCGGTATCTTCGGTATCAAGAACATGAGCCGCTTCTATCGTCACGTCCTCATCGAGAAGCACTACCCACACCACTGCGCCGTTATGTTCGGCCATCAGGGTAAGTACCTGTGGGAGGTTCTCAAGTACATGGGCATCCCCGTGGACGAGATCGACTACAACTTCCCGAAGGGTAACTTCTATCCCACAGAGAATCCTTTCGCATAAGTCGATGGATTATCTCATTAATAAAGCCGCAACCCTTTTCCGAGTTGCGGCTTTTTCTTACACTAATCTTTGCTGCTCTTATGCGTTTCGCATTTGGAATAAGAAGCATTATTTGAATAGGAGCTGTGCAAACTCATGGAGGCTGCGACGCCAGGTCTGCCACTCATGTGCCGTTCCAGGCGATACGTAGCTGTAGGCGTTGATGCCCAGAGCCTTCAGGTTCTCAGCAGCCTTGCCTACGCTGCCGTCACCTTCAGCCATACGGGTCTCCTTACCGCCAGCACTCATGAAGAGCACTTTGTTGGTCTTCTTGAAGTCGGCAGCATCCTTCAGCTCATCAACATTGAATGTGCCGCCGCTGAACATGCCCACATAGGCAAATGTCGTGGGGTTAGCCAGCGTGATGCCGTGGGTCTGCATACCACCCATCGACAGGCCGGCCATAGCACGGTGCTCAGTATCGGCAATCACACGGTAGTTGCTCTCGACCATAGGAATGATGTCTGTCAGCAGAATCTGTTGGAAAGCTTCAAAGAAGTTGCCAAAACCGCCTCGGCCGAAACCGCCTGGACGACCGCCAGGACCACCAGGACCTCCCTGTGGACGCTGGCCGGCAAACTGCTTACGCATCTCTTCAGGACTGGGATCGCCTGGACGACGTGTATCGAGACCGTTATCCATGAAGATGATAAACGGCACGGCCTTACCCTCAGCAATCAGGTTGTCCATGATAATGCCCGTCTTTCCCTGAGCACTCCAGCCCGTCTCGTTCTCGCCCATACCATGCTGCAGATAGAGCACTGGGAACTTCTTTGTGGGGTTTGTATAGTACTCATGGGGCAGATAGATGTATCCGTGACGCATCTTCTCCTGCACCTTCGACCAGTAATAGACCTCGTTGATAGAACCCTGAGGCACGTTCTTCACTGTGTAGAACGCCTCGTCGGTAGCGGGGATATCGATACCACTGCCCCAACGACTGGCGCCATAGTAGTACTTACTGTTTGGATCGGGTACATTGGCTCCGTCGATATTGAGCTGGTAGTAGTGGAAGCCCTCGTCCTGAGGTTCTGAAGTGCCAGTCCATACGCCGTTCTCGTCCTTGGTCATCTCGTAGATCTTACCTGCGATGTCAAGACCTACGAACGTGGCCTTGGGTGCCACGATTTGTGCACGCACCTGACGCTTTGAGTTCACTGCAGGGAACTGCTTGTTCTCTTGGTTGGTTGTAGCTGGTTTGAAATCCTCAACCTCCGCTTTTTCTGAAGGAACAACGGGGTTTCCTCTTTGGGCACCAAACTGAGCTGATGCCGTCATTGCTGCAAAGGCAGCAACCATCGTAATAATTTTCCTCATAGATGATGTTTAGTTAGGGGTTTTCTCTCAGCTGTTTAGACGTCATTGGCTACAAAAAGTCAAATGTTCCAACGATTTGTTAGGGAAGATTAACATTCCGAACGGCATCATTCTTTACCTCAGAAAGGAAAACCCTGAGGCTGAGAAGCAATCTCGGGCTCGCCATAGGCCGAAGCCTCAGCATCCTTTTCGTTCAGCTTGAACACCATAAACTTGGGATTCTGGGCCGTACAGGGCTTCCAGGCACCACCCTTGGGACCGTTAGGATCGCTGTATTTGGCGAAGTTGGTCCAGGCGGTGAGCATCTTTTCTGAGAGATCCCAGTCGCCCTTGGTCCAGGGACGCCAGCAATGCTTTAGGCTCTTGAACACAAACCAGAGGTCGCTGCTGTGGAAAGCACCCTTCAGGCGCTGCGTCACCTCGGGATGAGAGCCATCATCGGGCAACGGACGGGCAAACTCATAGGCCCAGGCCTTGCCGCCCTTCTCGGCACGCACCTTACAGAACTCAGCAATATTGGGAGCCATATTACCCATATCGTTCAGCGTGAAACCAATCATATAAGGCACATCGGCCAGCGTACCCTCACGGGTGGCATCGTCGAAGCTCTTCTCGCTGACATAACCGTCGATCATCGGCATGAAGGGCAGACCTCTGAACATCGCTGCAAAACCATTAGCGGGCTGTCCGTCGCTGTTAATCTGATGATAGAGCGTGTTGAGGGCAAAGACGGTCTCGGTAGAGGCTGCACGCATCTTCTGCAGGTCGGTCAGTCCGGCCCAGTCGAACACCTTCTTGGCTTTGGCCAAAGCATCCTCCATGGAACCACCACTATAGCGGCCACCCATCATGCCACCACCGTTGGGATTGGGAATACTCAGTCCCTGGGCGCTCATGATCACAGCCTTGTGGAACAGACCACGGGCCAGCGGACTCTCGCACAATGTGCGCACGCTGCCACCACCAGCACTCTGTCCGAAGATAGTCACGTTGTTGGGGTCGCCACCAAACTGCTCAATGTTCTTCTTGATCCATTTCAGGGCTTCAATCTGGTCGAGAATGCCGTAGTTACCAGAAACCTTGTTGGGACTCTCTTCTGCCAGCAAGGGATGAACGAGGAAGCCGAAGACACCCAGACGGTAGTTGATGGTGACAAGCACCACATCCTTGGCTCCCCACTCCTGACCGTCGAACTCGGGTTCAGAACCAAAGCCCTCACGATAGCCGCCACCATGAATCCACAGGGCTACGGGCAGTTTCTTGTTGACCTGACCAGGGGCCTTCGTCCACACGTTCAGGTACAGGCAATCCTCACTGAAGGCGGCCTCCTTGCCATAGCCCCACTCAGTATAGTAACCACCAGTATATTGGATGGCCTGATAGCTGGGACGTCCAAAGGTGTCGCACACCTTCACACCCTTCCAGGGCACTACGGGCTGTGGCGCCTTCCAACGATTCTCCTTGATGGGAGGAGCAGCATAGGGAATGCCACGATATACAAACACATCAGGATGGTCATCGGCCAGCACACCTTGCACCTGACCACCTTCAATCGTTAACACGGGGTTGTTGTCCGCAGCCTGTGCAGACGCTGCCACCATCAGCAGAAGAGTCAAAAATGTCTTTTTCATCATTAGTAATATTTTTCTCTAATAGTTTTATTGTGGGATTAGTCGCATCACCGTGCAAAAATACAAATTTATCTCGAATAAAAACACAAAGACACCCACAAAATAGTTGCTATGCAACCTAAAGAAAAAAATAAAACATAAATGAAAAAAAGTAAGTGTACAGCTGTAACGACTTACTTGTGTCAATAAAATCATGTGGAAGTCGCAATTGGCCTCCACATGATTGAAAAAGAATCATTTAGAATCATCATGCTGCTGATTCATAAATTTATAAAATCGGATATCCTTTTCTTCTTCCTCATTGTTATCTTCTTCTATTTTATTATTTAGTCCCAAATATTGATTTCTTATATCATCTATAGCATCTCCTATTCGAGATAAAAATAACAAGAACAAAGAATCTAAGAAAGAACAAATTATGATAGCAATACTGTAAGGCCAATTTTCATCATCTAAAAGACCCATTATTACTGATGCTATTACTCCTAAAACAAATGAACCAATGGCAACCCATTCTAAACATCTACAAAGTTTGTCTAAGTCTATTTTGCCAAAAACTTTTTGTTTGAATTTAACAATCTCAATATTCTGCATAATAAAAAGGCGGAACCATTCGATACTCATTTAAGACTCTGGTTACCGCCAAGCGACCATGCACACAAACAAGTATGAATAGTCCACGCCCATAAGCGTGAACCTTCACTACCTGTTCTCGTGTGCAAATATTGGCGGTATTTGAGCCTTGAGAACAAGAGCGTTAGCTCTATTCTATTTGAATTAGTACGAACAGAACGCTATTCTGTAAGTTAATAATTTTGTTTAAAACTCTCTGTGACCTCGTGAGGCTAGCCTCATTGTCAGGTCGTAGCGTTACATTTGTTCTGTTTCTATGTCATTGGCTAATCGGTTTAAGAGGTTTAACTTCGCGTTAATTGACATTTCGGGGCAAATATACGAATAATTCTTGAAAGAACAAAGAAAGTTACGGGAAAAGTCGTAACTTTGCAAAAAATTGAGATGGACAAGGCTGGAAAAGAGGGTTCCGGAACCCGAAAAAAATGAGAGAAGCGGAAAATCCTATCTAAATGTCTTGCGGACTATTCATGACATTCAGTAGCCATGTTTTTTGAGAGTTATTGTTATTTTGCCAAGACTTAACATTGAAAAATGGCAACAACTTGATTTCTAACATGTTATGCCCCAAAACACCCTTAAAGACCTAACATAAGAGTTAACATAAACCTAACACAGAGGTAACATTAAACAGTAAAGATTAAACATTAAAACTCGACTTCAATGTTAGGTCTATGTTAGGTCTATGTTAACTCTTATGTTAGGTGTTGAGGCCCCATTTTGAGTGTTAACATCTTAAATATCAATAAGATAGCAAAAACCAATGTTAAGTCTTGGACAAAAACAAAAAAGTGTGTTATTTCCTTGAAGAGAATGACGCAGTTGCTGGAAGTAAATGACGCACTTTTTCGGAGTGAAAGAGGTGCCCTCGAGCAAGGAGCGTCTCCTTGCATAGCGCCGAGCGTCTCCTTGGTGAACAAGGGGTAAGACGGTGGTGACCACCGAGACGCTCCTTGCCTACCAAGGAGACGCTCGTTGCTCGAGGGGTGCTGTATAATATCGAATCTTAAAAGTGCGGATAAAATCCGCAAGAAAGGGACGGGACAGAGAGGAAAGGGACAGGACAGAAAGGAAAGGGACGGGACAGAGAGGAAAGGGACGGGAACTCAATAATAATTTGCATTATTTGCAGAGGTTTGCAAAATAATGATTACCTTTGTGGACAGGTTCTGCGGATGCGGATACAATCCACGAGAATGGAACGGGACAATAGTGGAAGAAACGGGGCAGTAAGAAAGGAACAGAATAACGGAAAAAGGACGGGACAATAGTGAAAAAGTGGGACAAAACTGTGATGTTCCGTCGCTTGACTGCAAATTATATTTGCCAATGACAAACGAGAATGTAAATACTCCTAAAAACGAGACCTTCACGTGGTTGGAGCCAGGCGCATGGCGCAAACCATGCATCGTACATGTAACGATGGTGGCCAATTCACGGCAAACGCTGTTTGGCAAGCTTACGCATAACGGTTCTGAGGCTGTCATCGAAAAGACCGCGATTGGTTGGGCTCTCATCAATCAGCAGCGCAGGTTGTTGGAGTTGTGTCCTGAGATAAAGATCCTTGCTGATAAAGTGATGCCTGACCATCATCATATGGTGCTTCAGGTAAAGCGAACAATGCCCCGTAGTATCAGGCAGAACGTGCTTGGCAGCGCAGGCAGAATCCAGATCTTTTCAGGATGCATCGTCAGACGGAGGTATGTGGGTTGCAGTTCACATCTTTGGGTAACCACTTCTTGTTGGATTGGCCTGAACGACAGTTGATGGAAATGAGCCGCGAAGCCAGCGATGGACAAATAGAGGAACGGCTGCAACAGGTGTTGGCAGCAGCGCATAATGGGGCGGTGACCTATACGGCGGCAATCAGCAAAGGTGAGCAGAAAATTGCCAGAATGGTGCGCGAACAGGGATACCCGTTGGTGGTGTTGCTGAACGACGGTTTTCCAAAGGAGGGGTCGCCTCATGAGCGTTTCTACAAACCTGGTGGGGTTTATTTCGAGGCTTGTTCGAAAGGTCAGCTATTGCTGATGGAGCCTGAGGGAAGTGCTTTTGTGAATCCGGTTGTGATGAAGGCAACGGAGGAGGCTTTGCGACGGAAGGCCGAGGCAAAGCACTTTAGTTACCGCCCCATTCCCGTGGAATCACAGCGGTACCGATTCGTGGCCTTGAACGAGATTGGACGGCTGCTGGTTGAGAGGTGAGTGGTTCTGCGGATGGAATCCGCAGGAAAGGAACAGGACAAGGGGTTATTGAAAAACAGCGCACCCGTAATGGATGCGCTGCTCTTATTATAATAATGTACGTGCGATTAATCTGCCAATTTAGCTTTAATCATCTCGCGGTTGAGGCGAGCGATGTTGGCGATGGTCTCGTTCTTCGGGCAGACAGCCTCGCAGGCGCGAGTATTGGTGCAGTTACCGAAGCCGAGCTCGTCCATCTTGGCAATCATGTTCTTCACACGGCGGGCAGCCTCTACACGGCCCTGTGGGAGCAGTGCCAGCTGGCTAACCTTAGATGATACGAACAGCATAGCTGAACCGTTCTTACAAGCTGCTACACAAGCGCCACAGCCGATGCAAGATGCGCAGTCCATAGCCTCGTCGGCATCCTCCTTAGGAATGAGGATAGCGTTGGCATCCTGAGCCTGACCTGTGCGGATAGTGGTGTAACCGCCAGCCTGGATGATCTTATCGAAGGCATTGCGGTCGACCATACAGTCCTTGATCACGGGGAAGGCTGCTGAGCGCCAAGGCTCTACGGTAATCACGTCGCCATCGTTGAAGCGACGCATGTAGAGCTGACAGGTGGTAGCACCACGCTCGGTCTTGCCATGAGGTGTACCGTTGATGTAGAGCGAGCACATACCGCAGATACCCTCGCGGCAATCGTGGTCGAACACGAAGGGCTCCTTGCCTTCGTTGATGAGTTCCTCGTTCAGGATGTCGAGCATCTCGAGGAACGAGGTATCATCGGGAATATCGTGCATTTCGTGGGTGTCGAAATGTCCCTGGTCCTTGGGGCCGTTCTGGCGCCAGAACTTTATTGTGAATGAAATATTCTTAGCCATTTTTTTTGAGTTTTTGAGTTTATCAGTTTGTGAGTTTATGAGTTTTCGTTCGCTGAATCCAATTTTGCTTAGAAACTTATGAACTTGTCAACTCAAGAACTTACTAAGTTTATGAGTTTATAAGTTATTTGGGTCAGGATGTCTCAGCTTATATATTAAAGAGGAGAGCATCTTGTTGACCTCTAAATTTAAGTCCATAATTTCTTGATAGCATTTTTCTTCGACATATCCGAAGCCATTAGAGAGTATCAACTGAGTCTCTAACTCATTTGACGATCCAAGGGATACAAACAGAAAATGTGAATGTTCCCTTTCTGTCTCTCTGCCATAACCTTCTGCAATGTTAGAAGGAATGGAAACAAAACAGCGACGCATCTGACTCACCAAGCCAAAACGCTCGTCCTCAGGGAAACGAGTAGTAATCTCGTATATCCTTCGGGCAAGAGTCATACTCTTCTGCCAAACCGTTAAATCTCTGTATGTTCCCATATCAGCCAAAGAACTTATGAACTTAAAAACTTAAAAACTCAAGAACTAATTCTTATAGTTACGTGTTTGTACCTTGATTGCCTCGTACTCCAGAGGTTCCTTAGAGAGCTCAGGCTCGTTGCCCTTGCCTTTGTACTCCCAGCAACCTACGTAGAAGTAGTTCTCATCGTCGCGCTTAGCCTCGCCTTCCTCGGTCTGATACTCCTCGCGGAAGTGACCACCGCAAGACTCATTACGAGAGAGAGCGTCGAAAGCGACAAGCTGACCCATGGTGAAGAAGTCGCGCAGGTGGATAGCCTTGTCGAGCTCGATGTTCAAGCCTTCCTTCGTTCCAGGAACGAACAGGTTGGTGTCGAACTCCTTCTCCAGCTCGTGCATCTTCTTCAGACCAGTCTTCAGGCCCTCAGCGGTGCGACCCATACCAACATACTCCCACATGATGTGGCCGAGTTCCTTGTGGATAGAATCGACAGAACGCTTACCCTTGATGTTCAGCAGACGGTCCTGCTCAGCGTCAACGGCCTTCTCAGCCTCAGCAAACTCAGGCAGATCGGTAGAAACCTTTGGCCAAACAGCCTGGTCAGCCAGATAGTTCTGGATGGTGTAAGGCAGCACGAAGTAACCATCGGCCAGACCCTGCATCAGAGCAGAAGCACCCAGACGGTTAGCACCGTGGTCAGAGAAGTTACACTCACCGATAGCGAACAGGCCAGGGATAGTGGTCTGCAGCTCGTAGTCAACCCAGATACCACCCATCGTGTAGTGGATAGCAGGATAGATCATCATGGGCTTGTAGTACTTCACGCCATTAATCTCGTTGGCAACGTCGCCAGGGAACACGTCAGTAATCTCCTCGTACATCTCGAAGAGGTTGCCATAACGCTGCATGATAACATCGATGCCCAAACGGTTGATTGACTCAGAGAAGTCGAGGAACACAGCCAGACCAGTATTGTTCACGCCAAAGCCCTTGTCGCAGCGCTCCTTAGCGGCACGAGAGGCCACGTCACGAGGAACGAGGTTACCAAATGCAGGATAACGGCGCTCCAGATAGTAGTCGCGGTCCTCCTCAGGAATCTCCCAACCCTGCTTGGTACCAGCCTGCAGAGCCTTAGCGTCCTCCAGCTTCTTGGGCACCCAGATACGACCATCGTTACGCAGAGACTCAGACATCAGCGTCAGCTTAGACTGCTTGTCACCGTGAACGGGGATACAGGTGGGGTGAATCTGAACGTAAGAGGGGTTGGCAAACATAGCGCCCTTGCGATAGCACTGAACGGCAGCAGAGCAGTTACAACCCATAGCGTTGGTAGAGAGGAAGTAGGTATTTCCGTAACCGCCAGTGGCGATGACAACGGCGTTGGCGCTGAAACGCTCCAGCTTACCTGTCGTCAGGTTCTTGGCGATGATACCACGAGCGCGACCGTCAACGATCACCACGTCTTCCATCTCGTAACGGGTGAAAAGCTTCACCTTACCAGCCTGCACCTGAGCACTCAGTGAAGAGTAGGCACCCAGCAGCAGCTGCTGACCGGTCTGACCCTTAGCATAGAAGGTACGGCTCACCTGAGCACCACCGAAAGAACGGTTGGCCAGCATGCCACCATACTCACGAGCAAAGGGAACACCCTGAGCCACGCACTGGTCGATAATATTGTTAGAAACCTCTGCCAGACGATAAACGTTGGCCTCGCGGGCACGATAGTCACCACCCTTCACGGTGTCATAAAACAGACGATAGACAGAGTCACCATCGTTCTGGTAGCACTTGGCAGCGTTGATACCACCCTGAGCAGCGATAGAGTGAGCACGACGGGGTGAGTCCTGAATACAGAAATTGTACACGTTGAAGCCCATCTCTGCGAGTGAAGCAGCTGCAGAAGCACCTGCCAGACCGGTACCAACGACGATAATGTCGAGCTTCAGCTTGTTCTTAGGGTTAACCAGACGCTGATGAGCCTTATATTCCTTCCATTTCTCAGGTACGGGACCTGCAGGAATCTTTGAATTTAATACTTTTGCCATAATTTCTTTTCAATGCTTAATTCATAATCCATAATTACTTTCCGCAAGTGGCAGCAGCCTCTTTGCAACAGTCAGCAACCTTTCCGCAGCAATCAGCAGCACCACCGTCACAAAGACTGGGAGCAAAGCCGAAGGCGAAAGCCAGCACTACTACGAGGAAGCCCAGGAAAAGCAGGGTAACATAGATATTACCAATGCACATCCAGCGCTTCAGCCACACCTTACCACTCCAACCGAAGGTCTGCATAGCTGACCAGAAGCCGTGAGAGAGGTGGAACCAAATGGCAACAAGCCATACAATGTAGAGCACCACATAGACAGGACAAGAGAAAACTGTGATAATCTTACCGAAACCATCGGCAGGAGCACCATCATAGTGAATGGATGGGAACAACTCAGCAAACATCATGTTGTACCAGAAGTTGAACAAGTGAAGCAGCAGGCCCAGGCAGATGATAATACCCAGCACCAGCATGTTCTTAGAAGCCCACTCCACCTTACCGGCATTAACCGTTGTAGCCACTTCGTAGCGGTTGTCACCACGAGCCTTACGGTTCTGAGCCGTCAGAATGAAGGCATACACGATGTGAATCACTGCCAGAGCAGCCAAACCCAACGTTGCCACTACCGCATACCAGTTGGCTCCCAGGAGCTCACAAATGGTGTTGTAAGCTTCGCCCGAGAAAAGCGCAACAATGTTCATGCAACAGTGGAAAGTCAAAAACAAGATCAGTGCGACGCCAGTTACTGACATCACCACTTTTCTACCAACTGAAGAATTGAATAACCACATAAATTGTTGATTTTTAATGAAATATTAGTATTATAGATTTTTGTCAACACGACGATGATACCTTCACAGGCACATGCGCCTGTACCCATAATTAGGTACGCACGCGTAGTTCAAGGGTACAAAATTAATACAAAAATGTGACATCACAAAGCTTTTATGTGAGAAAATGTTGATTTTCCGAACTTTTTTGTAATTTTGCATCGAAATTGCAATGAATCATGATACTGAAATATGATGTAATCGTTATCGGTGGCGGACATGCTGGATGCGAGGCAGCTTGTGCCTCGGCCAACATGGGTGCTAAGACGCTGTTGGTAACAATGGACATGAACAAGATTGCACAGATGTCGTGCAATCCTGCCGTTGGTGGCATCGCCAAAGGACAGATCGTTCGCGAGATTGACGCTCTGGGAGGTCAGATGGGACGGGTCACCGATGCCACAAGCATCCAGTTCCGCATGCTGAACATCGGAAAGGGACCTGCCGTGTGGAGTCCGCGAGCCCAGTGCGATCGTGGTAAGTTCATCTGGCAATGGCGCAGCGTGCTCGACGAAACACCCAATCTCGATATCTGGCAAGACCAGGCCTGCGAGCTTCTGGTAGAAGAGACCTCGTCCTCAACACCCTCCAGTGTGGGTCGAGGTTTGTCCTCGACCAAGCACATCCTCGGCGTTCGCACCATCTGGGGAGCCGAGATTCACGCCCGTTGTGTTATCGTCACAGCAGGCACCTTCCTCAACGGATTGCTCCACATTGGCAGAAAGATGCATCCTGGCGGACGCATCTCCGAACCTGCAGTCAAAGACTTCACAGAGAGTATCACACGTCACGGCATACGCTCAGCAAGGATGAAGACGGGCACACCTGTCCGCATCGACAAACGTAGTGTTCACTTCGAAGATATGACGGAACAGCCTGGCACTACCCGACCCTACCAATTTTCATATTTCTATAATGCCAAACACACACTACAGCAACTACCCTGCTGGGAGTGCTACACCAATGAAAAGGTTCACGAGACTCTTCGTTCAGGTCTGGCTGACTCTCCTTTATACAATGGACAGATTCAGAGCATCGGCCCTCGCTATTGTCCATCGATAGAAACAAAACTGGTCACCTTTGCAGACAGGAACCAGCACCTACTATTCTTGGAACCCGAAGGAGAGGACACCAACGAGATGTATCTGAATGGATTCTCGTCATCACTTCCGATGGATGTACAGATCAGCGCACTCAAACACATACCAGCCTTACGCGATGTCAAGGTGTATAGACCGGGCTATGCTATTGAGTACGATTATTTCGACCCAACCCAGCTGAAACACTCGTTGGAATCGAAGATTATTGACGGACTCTTCATGGCAGGACAAGTAAATGGTACGACAGGCTACGAAGAGGCGGCCGGACAGGGTCTGATGGCAGGTGTCAACGCAGCATTAAAATGCGATGGAACCAAAGAATTCATACTGCATCGCGACGAGGCTTACATTGGTGTTCTCATCGACGACTTGGTGACAAAAGGTGTTGACGAACCCTATCGCATGTTCACATCAAGAGCCGAGTATCGCATACTACTCCGTCAAGATGATGCGGATGCACGACTGACGGAGCGTGCTTTCGAGTTTGGTCTTGCCACAAAAGAGCGTTACGATTGGTGGATGGAAAAGAAAAATTGCATCGAAGAAATCGAAGACTTTTGCAAGAATTTCCCCATCAAGGCCAAAGAAATCAATCCTGCACTGGAGCGCCTTGGCACCACCCCACTCCAGTTTGGTGTGAAGTTGGAGGACCTCGTAGCTCGTCCACAATTGAATTTCGACAACCTGTCTGAGATCGTGCCAGAATTCCGCGAGGTACTCGATCGGATTCAAAATCGCAGAGAAGAAATTGCCGAAGCCACCGAGGTGCGAATCAAATATAAGGGATATATTGAACGCGAGCGACAGGCTGCAGAAAAGATGCATCGTCTGGAAAATATTCGCATCAAGGGACACTTTACATACAACGACATACAATCGCTCTCAACGGAGGCTCGTCAGAAACTGACTGCCATCGACCCAGAGACGCTGGCTCAGGCCAGTCGCATTCCTGGGGTGTCACCCAGCGACATCAATGTGCTGTTGGTGCTATTGGGAAGGTAGCAAGCCCTATAAGGCCATGAGTCCCATAGGTCCTATAAGACTCATAAGCCCATAAGCCACAAAGGTGTTCCACGTGAAACAAATAAGATGTTTAACAATTATAACTCATTGAAAATGAACAACAAAGTACTATTAGACAACTTGCGTTGCATTCCCGATTTCCCCAAGAAGGGTATCAACTTCCGCGACGTAACCACTCTCTACAAGAATGCTGAGTGCATGCAAATCATGGTGAATGAACTTTATGAAATTTACAAAGACAAGGGCATCACCAAGATTGTCGGCATAGAGAGTCGTGGGTTTATTATGGCCGCTGCCCTTGCCGTAAAATTGGGTGCTGGTGTGGTGCTGGCAAGAAAACCAGGAAAACTGCCCTACACCACCATCAAGGAATCGTTCTCCAAAGAATATGGCGTCGATACCATTGAGATGCACTTAGACTCTATCGATGAAAACGATGTTGTACTGATTCACGACGATCTGTTGGCAACGGGTGGTACAGCAAAGGCTGCCTACAACCTGGTACAGCACTTCCACCCCAAAAAGGTGTTCATGAACTTCATCATTGAGATTACAGACGAAGGACTTCACGGACGTGATGAGTTTAAAGGTATTGACCTGACAACACTCTTGACCATTTAGTGTTCCACGTGAAACAAAGGTACTGTAAAAGACCGTAAATAAAGGGATTTGGAAAAATGACGAAGGAAGACAACGAGAAAAGGCTGAAACACCTGAAGACCATAGTAGCACGGCTGCCTGAAAAACCTGGCAGCTATCAGTTCTATGATGAAAAAGGTACTATTATATATGTAGGCAAAGCCAAAAATCTGAAGTCGCGCGTTTCGTCATATTTCCACACCGAGGTTGATCGATTCAAGACCAAAGTACTAGTTTCAAAAATCCATAACATCAGCTATACAGTTGTCAACACAGAAGAGGATGCTTTACTACTTGAAAACGAACTCATCAAGAAGTACAATCCACGTTATAATGTACTGTTGAAAGACGGCAAGACCTACCCTTCAATCTGTATCACCAACGAACCTTTTCCACGTATTTTCAAGACACGTACCATCAACAAGAAATGGGGCACTTACTATGGTCCCTATTCACATGTAGGCACCATGTATGCAGTACTTGATTTGATCAAGGAACTGTACCATCCACGCACCTGTCGTCAACCGCTGACGAAGGAGGGTGTAGAAACAGGAAAATACAAGGTGTGTCTGGATTATCACATCAAGAAATGCATGGGCCCTTGTGTGGCTAAACAGACATTTGAGGAGTATCAGAAGAATATAGCTCAAGCACGCGAAATACTGAAAGGCAACACGCGGAAAATACAGCGTGAGATGATGGACGAGATGCAGCGTTTAGCAGAGGAACTTCGTTTTGAGGAGGCTGAGGAAGTGAAGCGTCGCTACCTATTGTTAGACGGTTTCGTGAGCAAAAGTGAAGTCGTGAGCCACACCATTGACAAGGTCGATGTGTTCTCTATTACAAACGATGAGAATACTGCGTTCATCAACTATATTCATGTGGCTAATGGTGCTATCAATCAGTCGTTTACATTCGAATACAAAAAGAAATTGAACGAGTCGGAAGTGGAGTTATTGCAGTTGGGTATCGTGGAAATGCGCGAGCGTTTCAAGAGTGATTCCAAAGAGATTGTGGTGCCTTTCGACCCTCAGATGGAACTCGATGGCATCGTCTTTACGATACCTCAGCGAGGAGACAAAAAGACACTACTTAACCTCTCCGTGATGAATGGCAAGCAGTATAAGTTTGACCGTCTGAAGCAGGCCGAAAAATTGAACCCAGAACAGAAGCAGGTACGTCTGATGAAAGAGCTCCAGGAGAAACTACATCTGCCTTCCCTACCCTATCAGATAGAGTGTTTCGATAACTCAAACATTTCTGGTACAGATGCCGTTGCTGCCTGTGTGGTCTTCAAGAAGATGAAGCCCTCGAAACGCGACTATAAACACTATAATATCAAGACTGTCACAGGGCCTGACGACTATGCCTCAATGAAAGAGGTAGTACATCGACGCTACAGCCGCCTGGTTGAGGAAGAGCAGCCCCTACCCGACCTCATCGTCGCAGATGGAGGAAAGGGGCAGATGGAGGTAATCCGTGAGGTGATTCAAGACGAACTGAACCTAGATATTCCTATTGCAGGTCTGGCCAAAAACGACCGTCACCGTACCAACGAACTGCTCTACGGTTTTCCGCCCATGACCATTCAGCTGAAGACTGACAGCGAACTTTTCCATGTGCTAACACAGCTACAAGACGAGGTACATCGCTTTGCTATCGAATTTCACCGTAACAGGCGTTCTAAGCGTGCTTTGACGTCAGAGCTAGACAGCATTAAGGGCATAGGTCCAAAAGGCCGTGACGCGCTTCTAAATGCCCTTAAATCGGTTCGTAGGATTCGCGAGGCAACAGAGGCAGAGCTGTCGGCTGTCATTGGTCCCTCGAAAGCACAGATTGTCTATCGTCATTTTCACCCAGTTAAGATCGATAATTGAAAATCAAACCTATATTTATATAATAAATATAGAAGAACATTTTTGTTTGGGGAAAAGTCATTCAAGAACAGCAACACTTCAACACTGCAACGGAAAAATTTGGTGGTTTCAGAATTAAATGTTATCTTTGCACCAAAATCCAGAACTATGAGAGCAGTCATTCAACGCGTATCAGAGGCTTCAGTCACTATCGACGGACAGCTGAAATCACGTATCGGTAAGGGATACCTGATACTGCTTGGCGTGTGCGAGGAAGACACGCAGGACGATGTGGAGTGGCTGGTGAAAAAGGTGGGCAACCTGCGCGTGTTTGATGACGAAAATGGCGTGATGAACCGTTCTATCATGGACGTTGAGGGCGAAGTACTGGTGGTCAGTCAGTTCACGCTGTTTGCCAGCTACAAAAAAGGCAACCGTCCCTCATGGTTACGTGCTGCCCGTCACGAGATTAGTATCCCCCTCTACGAGCTGTTCTGCAAGCGTATCAGTGAAGAGATGCAAAAGCCCTGTGGAACAGGTGAATTTGGGGCTAATATGCAGGTAACGCTCGTCAATGACGGCCCTGTAACCATCTGTATGGATACAAAGAATAAAGAGTAAGAGCCCCTACCCTAACCCCTGCCAAAAGGAGAGAATTATAAAGAGAAAACAAACATGACAATAAAGGAAGCACAACAGACTGTTGATGAGTGGATTAAGCAATATGGGGTCCGCTATTTCTCAGAGCTGACCAACATGGCAGTTCTGACAGAAGAGGTAGGAGAACTGGCTAAGATCATCGCCCGTCGTTATGGGGAACAGTCATGGAAAAATGATGATCCGCGTGCTGCAGACAACGGAAAGCAGGCACTGGGCGACGAGATGGCAGACGTCCTGTGGGTACTCCTCTGTCTGGCTAATCAGACAGGCGTTAATCTGACTGAAGAAATGCAGAAAAACATCGAGAAAAAGACAAAACGAGATAAAGAACGACATATCAATAACTTAAAACTTCAATAATTATGGCAGAAATGAGTAAAATTGAGCAAGTGCTCAGCAAATACAACCTCAACATTACGGACGAGGAAGTGAAGGAAGCAGTGAAGAAAATCATTGCAGAGAAAGTACACGAGAACGACACTCTCGAAGTAAAGAAATTTCTGATGGGTAGCGTAGAACTGACAACCCTGAAGACCACCGATTCAGAGACTTCTGTGATGGCTTTCACGGAGAAGGTGAACCAGTTTGAGGAAGCCTACCCTGACCTACCCCACGTGGCAACTATCTGTGTATATCCAAAATTTGCAAAAGTTGTCAGCGAGACATTGGAAGTGGAGGGTGTAGAAGTGGCTTGTGTATCTGGCAGTTTCCCCAGTTCTCAGTCACTCATCGAGGTGAAGACAGTTGAAACCTCATTAGCTGTAAAAGACGGTGCCACAGAGATTGATATCGTCATGAACGTAGGTGCTTTCCTGGACGGTGACTTTGAGACTGTTGTCGATGAGGTTCAGCAAGAGAAAGAGGCCTGTGGCGACAAAGATATGAAGGTTATCCTAGAAACTGGCTGTTTGAAGACTGCCAAGAATATCAAGATAGCATCAATTCTATCAATGTACGGTGGTGGCGACTATATCAAAACCTCAACTGGTAAACTTGAACCTGCAGCAACACCTGAGGCAGCCTACGTGATGTGTCAGGCTATCAAGGAATACTACGATCAAACAGGCATTCAGATTGGTTTTAAGCCTGCTGGAGGCCTTAATACCGTTATGGACGCACTTATTTACTACACCATTGTTAAAGAGGTGCTGGGTGAGAAATGGCTCACCAACAAGTGGTTCCGCATGGGCACCAGTCGTCTAGCCAACTTGCTGTTAAGCGAGGTGATTGGAGAAGAGGTTAAATTCTTCTAAGTCAATAATTGCGTTGAACTACATAGTCGAGATAGGCGATCAAAGCATCGCGTATCTCGGCTTTTTTAACGTATTCATCGATAAACGTCTTGGCTTCAGCGTGATAGTCAAGCATCCGTTTATCAGCATACTCTATCCCACCCTGTTCTTTCGTAAACGCCACTAAAACAGCGATTTCATCGCGATTGATAGTGCCTGCCTTTACCTTACGTGCCAACGTAATCATCAAATCACTGTGGGTCTTATTAAGGGCATAGAGCACAGGCAATGTCAACTTGCCCTCAACCATATCGTTGCCTGTAGGCTTTCCTATCTCTTTAGAGTCGAAATAGTCGAAAATATCATCGCGTATCTGGAAGATAATACCCAGGTTCTGACCAAAAAGTGCCGCCTTACTAACCACTTCTTCAGAGGCTCCAGCAGACAGGGCACCCAGGGCTGCACACGACTCAAACAAAGCGGCTGTCTTCTTCTTAATAACCTGATAATAAACCTCTTCCGAGAAATCCTGATTCTGAATATTTGTCAGTTGCAGGATCTCTCCAGCAGCTAATGTCTGACCCAGTTGTGCCAGGTTTTCAACGATACGCTGGTCACCAGTTTGGGAGACTCGTAACAGGGCTGTGGAAAGGATATAATCACCCACAAGGACGGCCACCTTATTATTAAAAGAGGCATTCACAGAGGGTTGACCACGCCGCTCATCACTCTCATCTACAACATCATCATGTACCAAAGAAGCAGTATGCAACAGTTCCAAACCAAGCGCAGCATTCTGTGTTGATTCATTGACGGTACCGAAGTTCTTGGCCAACAGAAGGGTAAGGATGGGACGCATGCGTTTACCACCACGCTGTCTGATATGAGAAAGAGCATTTCCCAACAGCTGATCGGAATGAGTAAGCGAGTCATTGAACAACGTAATAAACGTGCTCAATTCCTGTTCGATAGGTGCCTTGATGAGCGATAATTGGTCCATTTTCGTCAATTTTGTGACAAAATTAGTGAAAATCTGGGAGTATTGCGAATTTTTTTAGTAATTTTACACGAAAATTCGAAAAATAATATGGATAAACTGTTTTTAATCGATGCCTACGCCATCATTTACAGGTCGTATTACGCCTTTATCAAGAACCCTCGAATCAACTCAAAGGGTCTCAACACTTCGGCCATCATAGGTTTTGTAAACACCCTACAGGAGGTCATCGAAAAAGAGCAGCCAACCCACTTAGGTGTGGCTTTCGATCCTCATGGACCTACCTTCCGTAGTGAGGCCTACCCTGCTTATAAGGCGCAACGAGAAGCTACGCCAGAAGACATCCGAAAGGCTATTCCCATCATCAAGGAACTGCTAAACGCCTATCGCATTCCAGTCATTCAGATAGATGGTTACGAGGCGGATGACGTCATTGGAACGCTGGCTAAAAAAGCTGATTCCATCGGAATAGACACTTATATGCTGACGCCAGATAAAGATTATGGGCAACTGGTGACAGATCATGCTCGCATCTATCGTCCTCGACACGGGGGAGGATACGAGGTGATGGGCCCTCAGGAGGTCTGTGCAAAGTACGACATCCCTACCCCACTCCAAGTTATCGACCTGTTGGCACTCATGGGCGACTCTGCGGACAACTTCCCAGGGTGTCCTGGTGTGGGTGAAAAGACAGCCGTGAAACTAATCAAAGACTTCGGTTCCATCGATGATTTGCTGCATCGAACAAACGAACTGAAGGGCGCCTTACAGAAAAAAGTGGTTGAGCACGAAGACGACATCCGACTCTCCTACTTCCTCGCGACAATAAAAACTGATGTACCTGTGGAACTCGACATGAAGGCTTTAGCAAGGAAAGAGCCGGATGAAGACAAACTGCGTGCGCTCTTCACAGAATTAGAGTTTAAGTCATTAGCCGACCGAGTTCTTAAAAAAGTTGAAAAGAAACCAAAAAGTGATAATATTCAGCTCTCTCTCTTTGAAGAATACGTGCCCGAGGGTAGGGTAGAGCCTGAATTTTCAAGTTTTGAGGCCCTTAAAACGACCCCTCACGAATACAAACTCGTTGATAATGAGGAAGATTTGAAGAAAATTTGTGATTATTTCTTTACAAACAAATTTCTCTGTCTAGATACAGAAACCACTTCAACGTCACCAATCGATGCAGAATTGGTGGGTTTGAGCTTCTCTGTGAAGGAACATGAGGCTTTTTATGTGCCAATCCCTGCCAATCGTGAAGAAGCGTTGCGAATTGTTAATATCTTTAAACCACTCTATGAGGACCCCTCAATTTTGAAAATAGGGCAGAACTTGAAGTATGACCTTGAGGTGCTCCGCAATTACGACATCCATCTGGATGGTCCGATGTGGGACACGATGATAGCCCATTATCTCATTCAACCCGAATTGCGACATAACATGGACTATATGGCTGAGGTGTATCTTCATTACCAAACCATACATATTGATGAACTGATAGGAGCAAGAGGCAAAAACCAGAAATCGATGCGCGACCTCCAACCCTCGGAGGTATATGAGTATGCCTGCGAGGATGCGGACATCACCCTGCAATTGAAGAACAAACTGGAACCAGAGCTCAAGAATCATGATTGTGAACAACTGTTCTATGACATCGAGATGCCCCTGATGCCAGTACTGGCAGAAATGGAGATGAACGGCGTGTGTCTAGATACTGATTCGTTGAGTGAGACTTCAAGAATTTTGACAGACCGCATGAACGAGATAGAAGCTCGCATCTATGAACTGGCTGGTCAGTCGTTTAATATTGCATCGCCCAAACAAGTGGGTGAGATACTGTTCGACAAACTGCGAATCGTGGAGAAAGCCAAGAAAACCAAGACAGGACAATACGTAACAAGTGAGGAGGTTCTGCAACAACTGAAGAACAAGCACGAGATAGTTGCTGACATCTTGGAACACAGAGGATTAAAGAAACTGATAGGTACATACATCGAGGCCCTTCCCAAATTGATCAACCCACGAACAGGCCATATTCACACCTCTTTCAATCAAACCATCACAGCTACAGGACGTCTGTCCTCATCAGATCCCAATCTGCAGAATATCCCCATTCGTGGAGAGGATGGCAAGGAGATTCGTAAGGCCTTTATTCCCGAACCTGGATGTCTGTTTTTTTCAGCAGACTATAGTCAGATTGAACTACGAGTGATGGCTCATCTCTCTGGCGACGAGAACATGATTCGCGTCTTCAAAGAGGGTAAAGACCTGCACGCTGCCACAGCTGCCAACATCTACAAGAAAGACATCAACGAGGTGACGCGCGATGAACGAACAAAGTCGAAACGCGCCAATTTCGGAATCATCTATGGCATCACCGTCTTTGGTCTGGCCGAACGTCTTGATATTCCTCGCGACGAGGCTAAGATGCTGATTGATGGTTACTTCCAGACCTTCCCACAGGTACACGACTACATGGAACATGCTAAGGAGGAAGCCCGTCAGAAGGGTTATGTCACCACACTCTTTGGTCGTCGTCGCTATCTGCCTGACATCAACTCGCAGAATGCCACCGTTCGTGGCTTTGCCGAGCGCAACGCCATCAATGCCCCCATCCAGGGTACTGCTGCCGACATCATCAAAGTGGCCATGATTCATATCCATCAGCGCTTCAAGGCCGAGGGTATCCGTTCGAAGATGATCCTGCAAGTACACGACGAACTCAACTTCAGCGTCTATCCGGAAGAAAAGGGTAGGGTAGAGGCCATCGTCCTCGAGGAGATGCAGAACGCCCTCACGATGGCTGTTCCACTTGTTGCCGACTCAGGCTTTGGCAAGAACTGGCTCGAGGCGCACTAACCAGTACAGTAAACGGCGACAATGTCGCTGTCAACCCCACCAAAAAGGAAACAGCCTATGGACGAAAGAAAGAAAAGGCGCATTGAGTGGTCAAAGAAACAGGAAAAGAAACCCTCCATGAAGCGTCGTTGCGACGAGCACGACTACACCCAACGAGGCATCTATATGATAACAATGGCCACAGAAGGTCGATTGCCATTATTCGGAACTTTACAAGGTGACCCAATGGCCACAAGCGGAAACAATAGTCCACAGGTCGTCCTATCTCCATTAGGAGAAAAAGTGAAAGCCTGCTGGTTTGACATTCCTGCTCACTACCCTGAGGTGTCTGTCATCAAACTTTGTATCATGCCTGACCATATCCATGGAGTGCTCTTTGTCAGGGAAAACATGCCACACCATCTGGGCACCATCATCAATGGCTTCAAAAGTGGTACCAGGAAGGCAGCACGAGAACTGGGTGTCATCACGCCTCCTGCGTCGCCTCCTGTGTCGCCTCCTGCTCAGCCAGCCCCCTCCGTCCAGTACACTGAGGCATTGCCTCAGTCACCAAAACGCCCTATCTCCGTCCAGTACACTGAGGCAATGCCTCAGTCACCAAAACACCCTATTACTGGCACTCTCTGGGAACCTGGCTACAACGACCGCATCTTACTACAAGAAAGCCAACTGCAGCGCATGTTAGATTACCTTGATGACAACCCCAGGCGACTCCTGCTAAAACACACAAACCCTCAGTACTTCAAGCCCCTAGGCAAACTATCCGTATCTGGCATCGAGATGGAAGCAATGGGCAATACGGCCCTCCTTGAGAAACCTGTTAAACTACAGGTACAGTGCTCGCGCCACCTCTACCAGAACGAGATAGAAGAACGCAAACGGTTTTTTCTGAATGCAGCCCAACAAGGTGCCGTCATCGTCTCTCCCTGTATCAGTCCAGGCGAGAAACAGATTGCTACAGCCATTTTGGAAGCAAAACTCCCCCTTATCGTCCTGCTTTTGAAAGGCTTTCCTCCCTTCTTTAAGCCTCAACCCCACTATCTCATGGCTTGTGCTGAAGGCCGCCTGCTCATGCTAAGCCCTTATCCCTGGCAAAACGAAAAGATAGAAAACATGCGCCAACGCTGCCTGCAGCTCAACGATATGGCCGCTGAAATATGTAAATCATAACACCAACCTCTCCTACGACACGCTGAGTGAACATAAAGACAACTCCGTATTCGTGGTTCCTAGACACACTTTCCAACGCAAGCAGACGCACTTTCCTACCGCGTGACTTAAGTCAAGAGATCGTTCGACTTAAGTCAAAAGGTCGCGTGACTTAAGTCAAAAGGTAGGCCTCTGCGTCACTTTGCCTTGGAAAGTGTGTCAATTGCTTTGAGAAACTGCGTCATTCTCTTTCAGAAGGTGACGCACTATTTTGAACCAATAATCTGCTTTTTCCTCCTTTTTACCTTGTTTTTTCGTTGGTTGTAAGGCATCGCTATTAGGTTGCAAATAGAGATTTTTACTAACTATTGACAAAAATAATACTTAAAATTTTGTTTTATCAAAAATAATATCTATCTTTGCAGCGACTCTTCATGTTTTTGGACAGATCTGACCTCGTGAACGTGTTCACATTGCCTCATCACCAGAACTGCCTATGCCGAAAGGGTGGGTGTTTGAGAGTCGCTATATATTGAAAGGCGTTACTTGACGCTTTGTTCTTGACTCTTCGGAATCTGGCAGTTCCTTAACTTGTAGTCAAACAGCAAAGCAACAATGACGTCCATGGGTATGTAATAACCATGTACCTATTGCAACATGCCTTCTCATGGGCATGTCTGTAATGTGTATCTGTTTACATATCGGCGTGGGCTTCGGCGTTGCTCGTTTCGACTACAAAAGCAATGCCAGAGCTTCGAAGAGTGAGACGGGCAACAGGTCTGATTCTCACGCTTTTTCTTTGTATATGCTGTTAACGAAAATGTTTGCTTTGTCAGGAGAGTCGCAGAGCGTTGGAAGAGTGAACATTTTATTAACCCTTTAATTTATACAAAGATGAAAAAGAATCTATTAATTTTGGTGGCTCTCGTAGCCGGTGTGTGTGTAATGTCAAGTTGTGGCGGAAGCAAACAAGTGATAGCTCCCACCCAAGCTGTTAATCCATTTGCCAGTGGTACTTATTCTGTTCCTGGGTTTGAACCAGATACAGAGGAGTATTTCGCGGCTTTGGGTATTGCCAACGGACCTCAAACTCGCATGGATATCCTTCAGCTCTCCGCCCTAACCAATGCTCAAAATGTGATTCGCCAGAAATTGAAGCACGCTTACAAAGGCATGGTGTCAGATTACAGCAACTATATTGGAAACAACGCTGGTAGCGATGCTCAAGTTCATGTGGAACGTGCTGGTGACCAGATTATTGATGCAGTAGTCAATGACACGCAAGCCAAGAGTCTAAACTTCTCTGGTGTAGATGAGAAAGGTCATGTAAATTGCTATTGTGGCATAAGAATTTATAAAAAGCAATTGGCAGATAAGATTGCAGATGTTGTTTCAGAGGATGAGGAACTGAAGATTCGCTTCAAAGAAGACGAATTCCGCAAGTATATGCAAGAAAAGTTTAAGGACTATAAAGAAAGTAAATAATGAAACACATTATTGCATTATTCTTTGGTCTGCTGTTCCCATGCTTATCAACCATGGGACAGCAGACTTCAACAGAACGTCCTTCGTGGACGGATGGCTTCCGCGAGGAGTATCAGAACTCTTATCTGAAGAGTTTCTCAGCAGTAGGCAGCACAATGGAAGAGGCTCGACGATTGGCATTGAAGGAAGTAGCCGATGAACGCAGTCGGGCTACGGGACGACAGTATTCCATCCTTGAAAACAATGGCGTGGTTACTATGAGCAGTAGCGATGAGCTGACTGTAGCTGCACAGGTTGTTGACGAGTGGCATGAAGTGCTACCCAATGGTTCTTGTCGAGTTGATTTGTTGGTACAAACGAAGAAGAATCCGATGTACACTTATGAACCGGTTTCTGTAACAACGAAAT
>Ga0310694_10001023_pt1 | contig 33293 bp, 23 predicted proteins | sample 174DNAGHGhighgp2_FD_203884 | JGI IMG/M metagenome (GOLD analysis project Ga0310694, IMG submission 203884) | Sheep rumen microbial communities from Palmerston North, Manawatu-Wanganui, New Zealand - 1742 DNA GHGhigh gp2 (v2) (version 2) | ecosystem: Host-associated > Mammals > Digestive system... | reverse complement strand
TGATGGACTGCGGCGGCATCTGCGCCTATGTCAACCTGCGCGGCGGTGGCGAGTATGGCGAGGAGTGGCACCAGGCCGGCACCAAGATGAACAAGCAGAACGTGTTTGACGACTTCATCGCCGCTGCCGAGTGGCTCATCGACAACAACTACACCAATCCCAAGAAGCTCGCCTGCAACGGCGCCAGCAACGGTGGTCTGCTCGTGGGTGCTGTGGTTAACCAGCGTCCCGACCTGTTTGCCGCTGCCGTGCCCCAGGTGGGTGTGATGGACATGTTGCGTTACCACCTGTTCACCATCGGCTGGAACTGGGCCCCCGACTACGGCCGCAGCGATGACAGCCCCGAGATGTTCCGCTACCTGCGCGACTATTCGCCCCTGCACAACATCAAGAACGACGGCACCCCCTACCCTGCCATCCTGGTGACCACCGGTGACCACGACGACCGCGTCGTGCCCGCCCACAGCTTCAAGTATGCCGCCGAGCTGCAGCACTGCAACACCGGCGACCAGCCCAAGCTCATCCGCATCGACAGCAAGGCTGGCCACGGCCACAGCAAGCCCATCAGCAAGATCATCGACGAGTACACCGACATCCAGTCCTTCATCATGTACAACCTGGGCGTCAAGTACAAATACAAAAAGTAATCCTGCACAACAGGACAATCCCAACATCAAGGCGGACCGCAACCCACGGTCCGCCTTGATTGTCAATATGGTCTTTTTAAATCATTAGTAGCCATTCAAGACTGCGTCAATGAGTTCGATGACATCGGCAACATCGGCACTGCCATCGCCGTTCACGTCGTACAACTCACTCGTGTTGCCATGCAACACGCTGTCAATCAACATAGTCACGTCGCCCACATCCACCGAGTCGTCTCCATTCAGATCATTCACATGTAGCCGCTTCACCGTCACCTTGCTATGACCCTCCTCAATAGTATATCCCGTGTACCAGTAGGCATCTAAATTATATACTCCGTTTGTTATTCTTTCTTGACTCATCTTTAAATCTATGATATCGACTTTACCATCCTCGTTGATATCAGCTGGAAAATAATAACCTTGTTCTTTTATAATAATATCCCTAATAAGATTCATATCTGAAATACTAATCTCATTATCTCCATTCACATCGCCATACGGTAGACTTCCCCACTCTGTATCATACATGCGTGTGAATCTCCAATTTCCTTCATCGTCAATATAGTAAACCGGACACCACTGTGACACGTTGGCATAATTCAACATATAAGAAGTTATTTCAATACTCCCCTGACCACCTGAACTGTAAAAAGAGTCATCTCTGATTTTTAATGTGAACATCTTGTAATGTGAACTTGGATTAGAATAAGGGACTGGAACCCACATGGGATTCTGCTCGTTGCAATGTGAAATAACCACATTGTAGGTATGACTTTCTCCAGTTGAATTTATGGATTCCTCCCAATATGGAGACCAATAATCAACCTGTTGATTACCATAAGAATCCACCCATTGTATTACCATGTCATCACCAGGGGATATCCCTCTTACTAGTTTGAGTGACATCGGCATACTAATGCGAAGGAAACAAAATGAGGCCGGGAAAGAGAACCAGGCCTTAACAGGCAAATAGAATGTAGGGGTGGTGTACTTAATATCATTGGCATAGAATGCTCCATCGGCTAATAAACGATGAGTAACTGGTGACACCACCAACGCCAGCATCATAGCTAAAAGTAATCTTTTCATCATGTCATTATCGTTTATAATGGTTTTCAAAATAGTCTGCTACAAAATTACAAAAAAACTTCTAATCGGAAGAAGATTGGATTGGTGTTGAGTTTTTTTGTAATTTTGCGGGGACTACCGATAAAGATTACTGACCGATGAAACGATTGTTATTGCTTGCTGTGGCGGTACTCACGTTGACAGGGACCGCCCGCGCCTGGGGATGGGTGAACTATCCGCCCGACAACGAGGATGTGGAGCTCACATCCACCAACCTGCCCATCGTGTGGATTGACGTGGACGGGGAGTATATTGACCGCTATGAGCGCATCACCGCCCGGATGAAAATCATCCACAACGGCGACGGCCTGCTCAACTGGGCAGACACGGTGGCCCATCCGGGGCAGACGATAGACTATGAGGGCTATGTAGCCCTGCGCTACCGCGGCAGCTCGTCGTTCGGCAGCAGCGACAAGAAGCCTTATTCCTTCCGCCCGCTGGACAAGCCGCTCGAGGACGGCGGTGAGAAGAAGAAGGTGAAGATCCTGGGCATGGGCAAAGACAACAACTGGGCCCTGCTGGCTCCCTATGCCGACAAGAGCATGATGAGGGACCTGCTGGCCTTTGAGGTGTCGCGCCCGTGGATGGAGTACACTCCTCAAGGCCGCTTTTGCGAGCTTTTCCTCGACGGCACCTACTATGGCGTGTACATCCTCACCGAGGTCGTTTCCAAGGGCAAGCACCGCCTTGACCTGCCCGACCCGAGCGAGCAGGGCGACTCCATCACCGGCGGCTATATCATGGAGGTCAACCGTACCGACGGCGAGGTGACCTACACCTCCAAGTACAACCCCGTGACCAGTACAGGCCAACGACTACTCTATCGCTACATCTCTTTCCAGTACAAGTCGCCCGACTACGAGGATCTGACCCAGGAACAGGTGAACTATATCACCGGCCGCATCGACCAGATGGAAGCCTCGCTGTGGAACTACAGGCCCACGGGCACTGCTGCCTATGAGGCCTATCTCGATGTCACCAACTTCATCGACTACCAGATAGCCCAGGAACTGGGGCACAATGTGGACGCCTACCGGCTGAGCGGCAAGTTCTTCAAGCGCCGCGACAGCGAGGATCCGCGCTTCAAGATGGTGTTGTGGGACATGAACCTGGCCTATGGCAACAGTGACTACTACCAGGGCTGGCGCACCGACACCTGGATCTACAAGAACAACAACATCCTGAACGAGGAGGGTGACCCGCAGCTGATCCCCTTCTGGTGGTACAAGCTGAACACCAACCCCGATTATACCGCAGCACTCAAAGCGCGCTGGGCACAATACCGCCGCAGCAACCTTCGTCAGGACCGCATCATGGCCACCGTGGACTCGCTGGCCAATGTCCTCACCAGCCACGGTGCCGAGCGCCGCAACAGCGAGGCATGGCCGCGCTGGGGCGAGTATGTGTGGCCCAACTACTATATCGCTGACGACTTTGCCGACGAGGTGGACTACCTCAAGCAGTGGCTCACTGAACGCATCGCCTGGATGGACGACAAACTGGGCTTCGACCCCAACGCTGTGGTGCGTGGCGACGTGAACGGCGACGGCTTCATCGACATCGAGGACGTCACAGCACTCATCTCACTTGTGCTCACCGGCAACGACACGGGCATTGACCGCGAGGCAGCCGACTGCAACAACGACGGTGCATGGGATGTGGGCGACGTGACATCGCTCATCACCCTTGTCCTCAACAACCAATAAAGCGAAATCGACTATCAACTAACGACCCATATCCACTTCTCATGCAAGGCGACAGGATTATCATCAAGGGGGCTCGCGAGAATAACCTCAAGGACATCTCGCTGGAGATTCCCAAGCATCAAATCACTGTGTTCACGGGCGTGTCGGGCTCGGGCAAGAGCTCACTGGTGCTCGATACCATTGCGGCCAAGTCGCGCCGGGAGTTGAACGACACCTTCCCGTCGTTTGTGCAGCAGTACCTGCCCAAATATGGCCGTCCCCATGTGGATGCCATCGAGAATCTGCCCATCGCCATCGTCATCGACCAGAAGAAGCCTGCCCAGAATTCGCGCTCGACCGTGGCGACCTATACCGATATCGCCGCACTGCTGCGCCTGCTGTTCTCACGCGTGGGACAGCCCTTTGTGGGCTATGCCGAGTCGTTCAGCTTCAACCACCCCGAGGGCAGCTGCCCGCGATGCTCGGGCCTGGGCGAGATACGCGAGCTGGACATCCACAAGCTGGTCGACTTTGACAAGAGCCTCAACGACGAGGACACGATACACTACATCGCCTTCGGCAAGGGCGGCTGGCGCTGGATACGCTACGCCCACAGCGGCCTGTTTGACCTGGACAAGAAGATCAAGGACTACAGCCCCGAGGAGCTGGACCTGTTCCTCAACAGCCCGCAGATACGCCTCAAGAACCCGCCCGCCAACTGGCCCAAGACGGCCAAGTACGAGGGTCTTATCCCCCGCATGTACCGCAGCATCATCAACAGCGAGGAGGGACTGCTGCACGCCGCCGTGCTCAACCCCATGCTCACCATGGGCACCTGCCCCGACTGCCACGGCACCCGCCTGAGCCCCCGCGTGCTCTCATGCAAGATCGAGGGCATCAACATCGCCGACGCCTGCGCCATGTCCATCACGCGCCTCAACCAGTGGGTCAAGGCGCTCACACAACCGCTGGCCGTGGACCTCAAGCAGGCCATCAGCGCCCGCCTGACGGCCCTCGAGGAGATCGGGCTGGGTTACCTGAGCCTGGAACGCGGCGTGGGCACCCTGTCGGGCGGCGAGGCCCAGCGCTGCAAGATTGCCAAATACATCAACTCGTCGCTGGCCGACGTGCTCTACATCCTGGATGAGCCCAGCACGGGACTGCACGACCACGATATCGAGAAGATGAAGCACTCGGTGCGACGCCTGCGCGATGCGGGCAACACCGTCCTGCTCGTCGAGCACCACCGCGAGATGATTGGCATCGCCGACCACATCGTGGATCTGGGCCCGGGCCCGGGCAGCGAGGGCGGCCGCATCATCTTCGAGGGCGACTACCAGCAGCTGCTGCACAGCGGCACCAGCACGGGACAGATGCTCAGCCAGCACGGCGAGTTCAAGGCACAGCCGCGCCAGGTCACCGAGACTTTCCCCTTGCGCCACGCCACGCTGCACAACCTCAAGGACATCTCCATCGACCTGCCCATGGGCGTACTGGCCGCCGTGGCCGGTGTGGCGGGCTCAGGCAAGAGCTCGCTGATGGAGTGCTTCCGCCGCGAACACGGCAACGTGGTCTATATCAGCCAGAAAAACATAGGCGTGAGCCTGCGCTCCACGCCAGCGACCTATATGGACGTCGCCCCCGACATCCGCAAGCGCTTCGCCCGCACCCACAAGATCAAGGAGCAGTTTTTCACCTTTAACGGCAAGGGCGGCTGTCCCGTGTGCGGCGGCAAGGGTGTGGTCATCGCCGAGATGGCCTTCATGGACAACATCGAGACGACCTGCGAGGCCTGCCACGGCCTGCGCTACAGCCGCGAGGCACTGCAATATACCATCGACGGCAAGAATATCGCTGAGGTGATGGACCTGTCGGTGCGACGCGCCTGCGAGTTCTTCAAGGGCACCAGCATCGAGGAGAAGCTGCAGCCCATGATGGCCGTCGGCCTCCATTACCTGCACCTGAACCAGGCCCTGAGCACCCTCTCGGGCGGCGAGCTGCAACGCCTCAAGATGGCCTCCTGCCTCAAGCAGTACACACTGCCCGTCGAGCAGGGCGGCCAGCGCGGCGTGTTTGTCATTGACGAACCCACCGACGGCCTCCACCTCAAGGACGTGCGGCACCTCATCGACCTGTTCGAGCAGATGGTGGAGATGGGCAACACCGTCTATGTCATCGAGCACAACACCGACGTCATCAAGGCCGCCGACCACGTCATCGAACTCGGCCCCGGCGCCGGCGACCTGGGCGGCACCATCATCTACCAGGGCACCCCACGCGGTATGCTCGCCTGCCCCGCCAGCATCACCGCCCCCTACCTCAAATAAGACGGCCACAATCACAACAACCGAAAAGTCTGAAAATTCTTAGGAGGCAACCGCCAGCCTCTCCTTTTCAGACAACACAGACAACACCCTCACGACAACCATCACAACAGTGAGTCAGCGTTGGGTGAGTTGTTGGATGATTAAAAGCCGCGGTTATTCTTTCTCATGCGGCTCATTTTCTCGGCAAAGCCGCCATTGTTGATGAAGTCCTGCTCGAGGCGCTCAAGCTGCCTGAACAACAGGTAATCAGCCTGATTAATGAGGATAATGGCCATGTTGGCAATGGTCTCGGGAGGACGTGTGGCGCACAGTTGCATAAAGTAATCGGCCTCGTTGTGCTTTTTTCCTAAAGCTCTCATGGCATTCCACTCGACCGAGTTCTCTTCCCATTGCCTGTGGCCGCGTGTTCGCAGATAGTCCATGTAGTCCTCGAGCAGTTCCTGGAGGCTCGCCTTAGCGACGTTGAGGAGTTTGATCTCGGTCTTGGCCGACGTTGCCGATGCGGCACATCCTTCGATAATATTCTGCTTGCCCGATCTTGCCGCCTGTACCATCTGGTCGATGGTGCGGTCTTTTCCGCTCAAGTATTTGTGGCAGAAGTAATAAGTCATTTCATAGATGACCTCGGTCTTCTGGTAAGAGAGCAGCTTGCGGTAATTGCCGCTGTGACGGATGAGCTTCTCGTCGCCCATATGGGTTGAGTTTTAATGAATTGTTGACAATTGGTTAATTAAAGGACTTTAAGGTCTTTAAGGACCTTAGGGTCTTTAGGGTCCTTAAGGACTTTAAAGACCTTAGGGACCTTTGAGGACGCAAATTTAGGGAAAAAATGGATACTATGAAACTTTTTTGTACCTTTGTCGTTTGGCATCGAAGAGGAATTTGGCATCAGACGGGAGCAGCTCAACACCGATGATAAAAACAACTGAAAAATCTGATTGCTCTGAGGGGCATCCGCCCACCTCCCCTTTTTCAGACAACACAAACAACACTCACCACAACCACCACAACACCATAATAGCCGCCCCACCCCCAATTTTCAAGACAAGAATCGAGGAGCATCCGCTTTCCTTTTTTTTCAAACAACAGAAAACTCTGAATAAACTGAATTAAAATGGCAGTTCCCTTACCTCAACTTCTTCACAAGCTAAGTCTGAGGGTTCAAAATCTTCGCTCAATTTAATATCTTTTATCTTGTTACGATATGTCATGCGTGTTTGATAGTCATCCAATTCCAACCTCCTTTTCTTGCTCATTTCTACAAAATCCAATTCTCGTTCAATGCCCAAGAAACGGCGTTCCACCAAATTGGCGGCAATACCAGTTGTAGATGACCCCGCAAACGGGTCAAAAACCCAAGCTCCAGGATTGGTAGATGCCAGAATGATACGAGTCATGATTGCTAGGGGTTTTTGAGTTGGATGTTTTCCACAAGATTTTTCCCATGGAGCAATTGCCGGTAACCGCCAAACATCAGTCATCTGCTTTCCACCATTCAGAAACTTCATCATCTCATAGTTATATTGATGAGGTCTTTTTGGCCATTTACGAGCCCAAATGATGAATTCAGTGCTATATGTGAAATAGCGACAGGAAATATTGGGTGGTGGATTTGTCTTTGCCCATGTAATGACATTGAGAATCTTAAAACCCAAGTCCGTCAAACTATTGGCAACAGCAAAGATATTATGATATGTTCCACTTATCCATATTGTACCATAGTCTTTCAACTTTTCACGGCAAAGGGCTATCCAATCATGATTAAACTCGCGTATGCGTTCAGGTGAGCCACCTTTATCCCAATCTCCTTTATTAACACTCACGATTTTTCCAGCTTGATAACTGATTCCATCATTAGAGAGAAAATAAGGAGGGTCAGCAAAAATCAAGTCAAATTTAAAATCAAATTGCGGCATTAACTCAAAGCAATCACCATGCAATAGTGTGAAAGCTCTATCTGTTGATTTATAGAATGGCACCACCATCTCCTACCTTTTCAGCGATTCAATAAAATCCTTAATCGTTGTAAGGTTATAGACACTGGGGATTTCATTATAGGCCTCCTCCAGTTTATTTCTGGCAGACCGCCATCCGATACCATCAGTTATCCAAACAAACTCAAAGCCCTCAACAGAATCAATTCTTGGAGCCAGTTCAGTATAAGACCGTGCAGTTTCATTAAGTTTACTTCCACCACCACTATAGAAATTCACCTCAATAAGGTATTTCTTTTTAGCAGTATTAATATAAAAGTCAAATCGCTTCTCGTCGCTACCAAGTACTGATAATTCAGGAAATTCAGAGGAATACACTTCTTGACGGAATTTAATACCATTCTCTCTGAAAATCCGTGCAACAGTATTCTCCATGATATGACCACTACGGTTTTTACGAGCATTGGTATCTAAGCCTGTCTCTATTCCAAAGACATAGTCCACAAGATTCTTGATGCGACGGGAATTAAACACATCAGCTAACCCTGTTTGTATAAGGAACTCAACGACCTTTTGAGGTGACGAGAAATAGCTTTTCAAGATAACCACATTTCCCTGACTATCAACAACAGGTTTATTGCCTTCTTCCCTCACTGCTATCAAGATTCCCATAACCTCAAACGACATTGGGTCTCTATCCCACAAATCAGCAACAGCCTTGGCCAAGTCCACCTTGCCAATGAGGAAATTCAGTGCATTTAGGCTAATCTCAATTTGAGATACATTAGCTGAAATCTTGTTAAAATCGCAAAAGAAATCCAACGTTTGGTTGGTCTTTTGGAGTTGAGACATAAACAGGTTAAAATTCTTATTCATAGTTTTTAATGAGTAATTCGGTTAGTTTTCCACGTTTGCTGGGATTAGCGTTAATAGCACGAGAGGCCTGCACTCTATTGATATTGAAATCACGATAGAGGTTTTCAAAGAAGGTGTCCTCGGGATTTCTTGCCGAGCAATCTGAATTGCTGAGCATCCATTTTATATTTGGCTGCTGATTAAGTACAGCACAAAAATTACGAAGCCTTATTTGCTCATTATCGTTAAAATCCTCTTTAGCATAGGAATTGAAACTTGAAGTAGCATCAAGCGGGCGATAAGGCGGGTCAAAATAGAAGAAGTTGAGCCCATCCCCTGTATAATCCAACGTTTGCTCATAGTCTCCATTTAATATCACTACTTCCACTTGATTAAGCAATCGACTATCAGCCATGAGAACATCAGCATTACAAATCGTGGGATGCAAGTAACGACCAATGGGCACATTAAATTTCCCTTTTGCATTCACTCGGTAAAGGCCATTAAAACACGTGCGATTAAGAAAAATCAGGTATTTGGTGCGGTCTATATCGTCTAAGTTGTTCTCATTAAAAAAAGATCTCGCTGCTAGAAAAAACTCTTTCTTTGCCTCATCTCCATTCAACGCATTATAGCGTTTCTCAAGTTCAGCAAGCAGTTCAATCAGTTCATTGGATGAATCTTTAATGACACGATAAGCGGTTATCAGGTAGGTGTTGATATCATTGATAACAGCACGTTTAATATTAGGAAATCGCTGAAGCATGTAGAAGAGCATAGCCCCTCCACCCACAAATGGCTCGATATATGTGAATTCCTGTTCTTTAAGGTCTTCGGGCAGATGTTGCTCTAGCTGTGATAAAAGTTGCCCTTTACCTCCAGCCCATTTTAAAAACGGCTTTGCTTCTGTACTCATCGTTTTTTGTCCTCATTTGCCGTGGACAAAAAGAAAGCGCACCACCTTCGCATTTCATCCCTTAACGAAGGCTGTCCACCACAGATGCCCGTACAGAGAGATGAAAGGAAGGGGTACGCCTATACAGGATAGGCGTATCCGCATTCCCTGAGACTCTCTGTAACTTTGTTAGTTTGGTGGACTATTTTCGTTAAAAGTCTCTTCGAATTTAGATACTGCTATCTAATTTTCCACGATGTCTTTTGCGTCTAGATGAGTACCTTAGACAGGTGCAAAGTTAGCGAATAATTTTTGAAAACCTTGCAGAAGTCATTGATTATTCATCTTTAACGCTGAATTCTGTTACTACATAATCCGAAGCATCCAGCACAAGGTCACAATTTCGATACATCGCCTTAACGGTCTGTAAGGCATTTTCATCATCTTCAGCCGCAATCTCAACAATGCGGCTTAGAACCTCTGTTACCTCTATGCGGTACTTCTTCATATAGTATGCAAAGTAACAGAAAACACGTGAGAAAAACAGGATTAGATCAATCCTTAACAAAAGTGATCAAAAAAGATCAATTCTAATGAGAGCCAATCAGATTGTGACTATTGCTTTGATCTAATGGGGATTAATTTGAGCTAAATAGATCTAATTAATTTCGGTGGGAATGAAATAATTACGTCCTTTGTCGAGTGTTTTTTTGTTTAACCGATAATGTGATTTGTTATGGAAAGGAAATGGATTAAGACAGAGGATATGTTGGAGAATTTGCGCAATGAGCCGGGGGTGGAGCAGCAGTATGCGCGACATCTCGGGGGTATTTTGCGGTCGACGCATTGGTTGAAGTATGATGGGGAGCGGGATTTGTATGGGGACTCGGTGAATATTAGTTTTGACTGGTTCACGAGGGATGAGTTTTTGTCGGTTTTCGGGGATGGGTGGTGGTGCCGGGAGGCTTAAACTGACAGGAGCGACGAACGGGGATGCCATCAGAGTAATCAGAATAATCTGTTGTTAGAAAAAAGAACGCGGATGCCATCAGAGCAATCAGAATAATCTGTTGTTTGACAAAAAACGCGGATGCATAACTTAGTTTAATTCGTGTAATTCGTAGTTTAAAAAAGTTTGTTGTACCTTTGTCGTTTGGTATGGAAGAGGAATTTGATATTAGACGGGAGCAGTTGAAGACCGATCAGGACTTTGAGCGGGCGTTGAGGCCTGTGCGCTTTGAGGACTTTGCCGGGCAGGACAAGATTATCGAGAACCTGCGCGTGTTTGTCGCTGCGGCCAAGCTGCGCGGCGAGTCGCTGGACCATGTGCTGTTCCACGGCCCTCCGGGCCTGGGCAAGACGACGCTGAGCAACATCATCGCCAACGAGCTGGGCGTGGGCTTCAAGGTGACGTCGGGGCCCGTGCTCGACAAGCCGGGCGACCTGGCGGGTCTGCTAACGTCGCTCGACGAGAACGATGTGCTGTTCATCGACGAGATCCACCGCCTGAGCCCCATCGTGGAGGAGTACCTGTACAGTGCGATGGAGGACTACCGCATCGACATCATGATCGACAAGGGTCCCGGTGCGCGCTCGGTGCAGCTCACTCTGGCCCCGTTCACCCTCATCGGCGCGACGACGCGTAGCGGCCTGCTGACGTCGCCGCTGCGTGCCCGCTTCGGCATCAACTGCCACCTGGAATACTACGACCACAAGGTGCTGGAGGGCATCATCCGCCGCTCGGCGCGCCTGCTGGCCGTTCCCATCGACGACAAGGCCGCCGTGGAGATTGCCCTGCGCAGCCGCGGCACGCCGCGTATCGCCAACTCGCTGCTGCGCCGCGTGCGCGACTTCGCCCAGGTGAAGGGCAGCGGCCGCATCGACCTGGTGATTGCCCGCTATGCCCTCGAGGCGCTGAACATCGACAAATATGGCCTGGACGAGATCGACAACAAGATCCTGCTGACCATCATCGACAAGTTTGGCGGCGGTCCTGTGGGCCTGAACACCATCGCCACGGCGATGAACGAGGACGCCGGCACCATCGAGGAGGTGTATGAGCCCTACCTGATCAAGGAAGGCTTCATCAACCGCACCCCACGCGGCCGCGAAGCCACCACGCTGGCCTACAACCACCTGAAACGCGAGCGCCCCGGCGAAGTGGGAAGCATTTTTTAGTTAACAGGGAACAGTGAATAGTTAACAGTTGGCATCCGCACTTCCACGGTCAACTACTCACTATTAACTGTTCACTTTAAACTGTTCACTGCTAACTCTTAACTGTTCACTCTTAACTGTTAACTGAGATCATGGCTAACCTGAAATCACTGGCAAAAGATACTGCCATCTATGGCTTGAGCAGCATTGTTGCACGTTTTGTCAACTACCTGCTCGTGCCGATACAAACCATGAAATTTGCCTCCACCGGAGGCGAATATGGCATCATCACCAACGTATATGCCTACGTGGCGATCCTCATTATGGTGCTGACCTTCGGCATGGAGACGACATTCTTCAGATTCATGAACAAGGAGGGCATGGACCGCGAGAAGGTGTATTCCACGGTGCTCAGGATGGTGGGCACGGTGGGCGTGGTCACGTCGATCATCATGCTGCTCTTCTGCCGCCAGATAGCGGGTTTCCTGGGATATGGCGACCATCCCGAATATGTGATTGTGATGTATCTCACGGTCGCGCTCGACGCCTTCACTGCCATCGCGTTCGCCTATCTGCGCTGCGAGCACAAACCCATCAAGTTCGCCTCCCTGAAGATTGCCAACATCGGCCTGAACATCGTGCTCAACCTGGTTTATTTCTTCGGGCTGCCGATGCTTCACCTCAACCCGCTGGGCATCTACGGCGAGCCCTTCCACTACGACGTGGTGTGGGTGTTCTACATCAACCTGTTCTGCTCGATGTTCAACCTCGTGTTCCTGCACAAGGAGCTCAAGGGCATCGGCCACGGCTTTGACAAGAAGATGTGCCGCCAGATGCTGTCCTACGCCTGGCCCATCCTGGTCATGGGCATCGCCGGCCAGCTCAACCAGAGCCTCTCGCAGATTATGTTCCCCAAGGTGTATCCCGGTGCCAACGCCATGAGCGAGCTGGGCATCTACGGCGCCTGCATCAAGATTGCCATGATCATGATGATGATTACCCAGGCCTTCCGTTTCGCCTACGAGCCGTTTGTCTTCAGCAAGGTCAAGGACAAGGACAGCAAGGAGGTGTACGCCCAGACGATGAAATATTACATCATCTTCACCCTGCTGGCCTTCCTGGTGGTGATGGCCTATCTTGACCTGCTCAAGTACCTCATCGGCCCGAGCTACTGGAGTGGCCTGCGCGTGGTGCCCATCGTGATGGCTGCCGAGATCGTCTTCGGCGTGTTCTTCAACCTCTCCTTCTGGTACAAGCTCACCGACCGCACCATCTGGGGCGCCTATTTCTCAGGCATTGGAGCCGTGGTGCTGTTCGTCATCAACCTGCTGCTAATCCCGCACTTCAGCTACATGGCGTGCGCCTGGGCCGGACTCATCGCTTACAGCGTGTCGATGCTGCTCTCCTACTTCATCGGGCAGAAGTACTTCCCCGTGGCCTATCCGCTGCGCGACATCGCGCTCTATACCGTCGTGGCCGGCGTCCTGTTTGCCGCCATGATGCTGCCGGTCGAGAACACGTGGCTCAGGCTCGCGTTCCGCACCGTGCTGCTGTGCCTCTTCATCGGCTTCATCTTCCGCAAGGAAGGCCTCGGCAAGATGCTTGCCAAGGCCCCCGTAATCGGCCGGTTCTTCAGGTAACAACCGACGTCAGCCAGACGCATTAATCTTAATAATCAGGGAGTGAGGATGATGTCGATGAGCACATTGATATCAGCCACGTTGACCTCGCCGTCGCCGTTGAAGTCGTCATTTCGAGAGGCATGGAACGTCTCAATAGAAGTGGGAATCAGCTCCAACTCGCCCCTATAAATCGCCAAGATGCCTTCCACACGGTAGGTTTCGGGGTCATCAATAACGGTTTGACCCGACAAGATTCTGTCAATCAGATAATTGATAACAGAAATGTCAGGCAAAACCATTGGCACCAATGGTGGTTCAATTTCGACCCCGAACCTGTTGTATAGCTTCAAGGTCCCCGTCTCGTCCTCGATGGTCATCATATTGTAACCATCCTCCCAGGTGAGCAAGACATCTTCGAAACAGAAGTAGCCGTAAATCATGTCGGGAGAGAGTTCCTCGATGGGCAACTCTTCGGGTTCTATTCGACCTGTCTGGCCAATCTTTTCCCATGTGCCAATCGGCACCATTTCCACGCTATTGCCATAGGTTTTCAACTCATAAGCTCCCTTGATGATATCACCATTGACAAAGTGGTTGTTCACATTCCCATAGACCAGCATCGGCTGATCCTCCCCAACGGGCTTGCCATACAGATAATTCCCACTCTGATAGATGCAGACCATCGTGGTCGAATCGGCCGCAGTCTCGTCAACAGTGACGCTGACCGGGCCCGTCATAGCCGAGGCGCGGAAAGAGACCTTGCTGGCACAGCCTTCCCAAATGACAGAGTTTCCGCTGTCATAGCAAGAGCCTGTAGTGAACTGGAACGAAGAGCTTGAAGCCCCGGTAAAAACGATTTCGGTAACGACACCACTATTGGTGGAAACATAGGATTCCCCATAATTACTAAAACTGAATCCCGGCGGTGCCGCTGAACCATAGACCGATAGAGTTACCCCGTCGTTGTGAAAGGACAGCGGAATCACACAAAGGTAATAAACATCGTTATACGTCCGGAAAGTGACGTACTTGCCCCACATCGAGAGCGACAACAGGCACAAGACAAATAAAGAGAAAAACTTTTTCATAACATGAACAAACAACTAATGAAAAATAATATGATACAATCCTTTTTCATGACCAAAGTCTAAAAAAATGGAGGCCCACACGGCGTGAGCCTCCATTGTAATAGCACATTCAAGTCTTGAGGACCAAACAGATCCTCTTGCCGACACCACCTGATGCCGACGACCTTTCAGCTAAGGAAAAGCGATCTGTTTTCATATCCTCTTGCAACTTGAAAGTTAAATCGATTCTTGATCAGACACTCAGAATATTGTCGATAAGGGCATTGATATCGGCAATGTTCATCTCGCCGTCGCCGTTGCAGTCGTGGAAGTTATTGCCCGACAGAATCATGTCGATCAGAGCGTTGATGTCGGCGATATTCACCTCACCGTCATGGTTAACATCGAAGGGATTTACGGGAGGCACACCATGCTCCTCAATCAGGATGGGATAGAGCTCTTTGAGCTTATCCGTCGAGAAGATGGTCAGGAAGGCCTCCACATCATAGGTCTTAGAGAAGTCCAGATCCTTCAAGCCAATTTCGTACCTGTCATAAATCAAGATTTCATCACCGTTCTCATCAATCAGGTAGTAGTTGGTCTTGCCATTCTCTTCCCTCATCTCGATGGTCACATCCTCGAAGCGGAAGTAGTTGTGAACCATGTCGTTGGAAATCTCCTCGATGGGCAGGATTACAGGCTCAATCTCAGCACCGTGACCAGCCTTCACAAAGGTTTCATCAACGGGAATCACCTCATTCACGTTATTATAAACCTTCCAGGTTGCAACAGCATCATTGATGATGTCACCATTAACGAAGGTGTTGGTCAGGCGACCATAAACGAGACCGAACTCGCCATCGGCATCGAGGATATACATATCCTGCTTGGCGGGATTGTGGTAAACCACGGTGAGCGGAGTGGTGAAGATACCCTTCTGTACCTCAGGAGTCAGATCATAGAGTTCCTGGAGATTAGCAATAGGCGTGGGAGGAGCGGGGACACCACCAACGTACTCGATGGGCAGAATCTGGTAAACCGTGTTGGGAGCCTTGCCATGAGAAGCTACAATACCGTAAACATCATAGGGCTTGCTCAGGTCACCGGGGGCTGCTACACCGAACATGTCATAGATAGGACATGAGCCACTGGCATCGGTAAGGGTGCCGTTAACAGGATCAACGGTCACCTGTTTGAGCAGTACGAACTGGCCCCAGATGGGCTTTGCCACCTCGCTGCAAGTGGTGATTCGTGCATCCTTCTTGAGGGCGTCCAGACCACCGATATTACCCTTAGGATCCTGGAAGCCCCTCAGGTTCTTAATCTCGGGCTCACCGTCCCAAGTAGTCTTAAGGCCACCATAACCAGCGGGGATCACGTCACCATAGGAATAACTCTTACCCGCGCTGCCGTAAGCGAGGCCATAGCCAGTATCATCCATGAGGTAGAGACGCTGGCCGCTCTGCTTGAGCACGATTGCATCATACTCCAAAGTCACCTCGGTGTCATCGGGAATCTCGCCCAATTTGCCCAGACCCATACCGGGAGGAACAGGAGTTCCATCATCAAATTTCACGGGCAGCAACTGATAAACCGTGTTAGGAGCCTTGCCATGAGAGCCCACGATAGCATACACGTCATACGGGATAGTCAGGTCAGCGGGCATGGATGGACCCATATTCAGGAAGAAGGGAGCCTCGTTACCATCCTGATCGATGATGGTACCGCCGTTGCCTGCTTCGTTGGGAACGATGGTCGCTTTCTTGATAACCACATAGTGGCCGAAATTCGATGGAACGACGTCGGCGCAGTCGATTTCCTCAGGATCGACGGGGCTGTTGCTCGACGGGGCAGCAAAGTTCTGCAGATCCTTGAGCTCAGGCTCACCGTCCCAAGTGGTCTTGGTGCCCACAAAATCTGCGGGAATTACGTCGCCATTCTTATAAGTACGTCCACAGTCTCCATAGAACAGGGCATAGCCAGTGTTGTCCTTGACGAACATGCGGGGGCTGTGATGAGCAAGCACGGTAACGGGTTTCTTGAACACGAGCACTGCGTCATCAGACTGGCCCTGATACTCAGCGATACTGTTCACAGGGATAACCTGCTTGATCTCATACTCAGCACTCACGACGCCACTGGTCTCACCATTCTTGGCCGAGATGGCCTTAACGGTAGCACTCGAGTTCAGGGTGAAGGGTGCAGAATACTGTGTCGAGCTGGTAGTGGGATCATTGCCATTGGTAGTGTAGTAGATCTTGGAATCCGGCGTACCGCAGGTGATGGTCACCTCAATAGAGCCGTAGTAGGTACCTGCGGCAGGCTTGATCGAGGGAGAAGCCAAGCCACTGGCATCAACGGTAAAGACAATCTTGGTGGCACGCACCTGTTTGTCCCTGACAGTGATGACGACCTCAGGGCTGGGATTGCCTTCCCAAGTACCATTGGGGTCCTCATAGGTCATACCGTCGTTGGCACCGAAACCCTTGGCAGGATTGTCATTGGTGCAGAAGAACTGAATCTTGGTAATGTTGCCGATTGAGGACTTGAACGTCGTTACGGCATTCTTACCAAAGCGATACTGCGCGGCAGCAAAGGCAGCATAGGAGCTGCTAACGGTAATCCCGTCCTGGGACATCTCGTCACTCGTTGACACTGAGGGTTGCGAACCAGCAGGATTCCCAGGCTCGAAGACGATCTCAGTTTGTGCCCAAACGGCCATAGCCATCAAGCACATGGTGAATAAAGTAAAGATTTTCCTCATTGCAATGATAATATTAAATGGTTAATAATGATGTGATCAGCGCTCCCAAATCTATAATTTGACAAAATTACTGTTTTTTTCCAATTCAGCAATAGATTAGCGTGTTAAAAAAATATTTATTTTTTAGGGCATCATAAAAAAGATTAAAAGCCGACCCCAAAGGGCCGGAGATTCAGATATTATTCGTAATTTTGCAGTTTGACGAGTCAAAAAATAGAATCATTTTTCATCATCAATTATGAAGCTTTTATCTTCACGTCTCGTGTTTTCAGTACTTGCAATGGCTGCTGCCACAGCGATGTGGTCCCAGGCCATATACCTCGATGGCCACAAAGCTGTTCACGACAGCCGCAATGGCATTTGGCTATGCTGCGTGCCCCAGGACATCTTCGGCACAGACTGGTCTCCCGTGGTCGAGTTTGACACCACATGGACCCAAGTCACCATCGCCGATTCCATTATCGCCAATGGCGGTCAAGTGATCCTTGAGAATATCGAGGGCTCCAAGTTATACCCTTTCATGGCTATGGTCGGCGAAAAGGCCCTTCATGGCAACATCACTTTCACCTGGCTGCCCGTACTGGAGCTGGATGGCGAATTTGGCCAAGAATATGTGGAGGGATACGTGTCACTGAACGCTCCTGACATCACCGAGAGCAAGGACTCGATGCTGGCCAAGCTCAAATGGCGCGGCGGCATCACCAACACGGGTGAAAGGCACAAACGCAACTACCACATCAAGTTTATCGACGAGACGGGCGAGAAGAAGAACCGTCGCCTGCTGGGCATGCGCAAGGACAACCACTGGAAACTCGACGGTGGACAGATCGACTTGCTGCGCATACGCAACCGAGTGTGTACCGACCTGTGGCTCGACATGTCACGCCAGCCCTGGCACGCCAAGTATGATCCGACTATCATCAACGGTGCACGCGGCACGATGACCGAGGTCATCCTCAACGGCCAGTACCACGGCATCTATAACCTGATGGAACCCGTCGACCGCAAGCAACTCGGCCTGGTCAAGCACGACACCATCAACAACGTGTTCCACGGCCAGCAATGGGTGGCCAAGCTGCTGTATCCCACCTGGCAGCTGCCCAAGTACAACAACAACAGCGAGACGTGGAACGGTAATGAGGTCAGCTATCCCGAATTTGAAGATGTCAGTCCCACCGACTGGAGCACTCTGTACAATGCCTTTGAATTCGTGCGCCAGTGTGACGCAGTAGATAACTATAGCCAACTGACCGACTCCATCGCCAAATACTTCGACATTCCGGTCATGGAAGACTACTACATCTTCCTGATCACCCTGCAAGCGCTCGACAACGAGACCAAGAACATATACTACAGCTGCTATGACAAGGCCGAAGGCGCCACCCTCCTGACGTTGACCCCTTGGGATCTGGACATCAGCCTGGGCGCCAAGTCCCTCTCCTACCTCACCGACGACCTCGTGAGGCCCGACCGCCCCGTCAAGGGATGGATCAACAACGTTCCGCTGGGCGACTTGTTCAACCACTGCATCCCCTACCGCAAGCACATCATCAAGCGCTATTGGGAGCTGCGCCAGACCTGGCTGGACACCGACAGCCTGGTGGCCCGTTTCCAGACCGCCGTCGATGAGCTGGAGAACTGCGGCGCGGCAGCCCGTGAGGAGAGGCGTTGGAGCCGTGACAGCGACATCATGGGCAAGGTGCTCGACATCAGTCAGGAAATGGACTATGTGGCTGGCTGGATACGCCAGCGACTGGCCTATCTTGACGAGAACGTATTCGTCACGATGCAGCCTGTAATGGGCGATGTGAACGATGATGGATCGGTTGATATCCAAGACGTTACCATTCTCATTGGGCACGTCCTCAACGGGGATGTCATCGATGAGGAGAATGCCGATATCGATCAAAACAGCGCCATCGACATCGATGACGTGGTCCAGGTCATCCAGATTGTTTTGGGTATCCAATGACACGACATCTCAACACTTCATCACACTATATTTATCCAACCGCAATGAATCTTACGTTACAACGGGTCATTTCGCTGCTCATTGTCGCCGCCGTTACGTGTGGTGCGTGGTCCCAGTCGTTCTATCTGGACGGCCACAAGGCTGTTTACGACAGCCGCAGCAACATCTGGCTGTGCAGTGTGCCTCAGGAAGTCTTTGGCACCAACTGGACGGCAACCGTCGAAATCGACAGCACATGGACCAACGTCACCATCAATGGTACCACCGTCATGAACGGCTGGCGGTACAGATTCGCCAACATCAAGGGCGGCAAGAAGTATCCGTTTACCGCCACGACCGACACGGCTACGTTGAGCGGTAACATCACATTCACATGGCTGCCCGTGATTGAGTTGTACGGCGACATCAACAGCGAGTACAGCGAGGGCACCGTCTCCATCAACGGTCCCGACAGCACCGCCAAGGACGACATGCGCGCCAAACTCAAATGGAGGGGACACTACTCCAACCTCGATGGCAAACACAAGCGCAACTACAGCATCAAGTTCCTGGACAAGGACGGGGAAAAGAAGAACCGCAGTTTCTTCGGGCTGCGCAAGGACAACCACTGGAAACTCGATGCCGGACAGGCCGACCGCCTGCGCATCCGCAACCGTGTGGCGACCGAGTTGTGGCTGGACATGTCCTCCAAGCCCTGGTATCAGGGCATCGAGCCGGAACTCATCAACGGCTCACGCGGACGCACTACCGAGCTGTTTCTCAACGGCGAATACCGTGGCATCTATGGCCTGATTGAGCCCGTTGACCGCAAGCAGCTCAAACTCATCAAGCACGACACCATCGACAACGTGTTCCACGGCCAGCTGTGGTTCTCGTGGCAGTGGTGCCGCACCGCTACGATGTCCAACCCCATAGCGTATGACAACAGCAAGGACATGTGGGACGGCATTGAGCTGGACTATCCCGAATTTGAGGATGTTCATCCCACCGACTGGAGCACGCTGGCCAATGCCATCACGTTTGTCAAGCGCATGGACAATGTGGACAACTGGGACACATTGACCGACTCCATCGGCTACTACTTCGACTTGCCCGTGATGCTCGACTACTTCATCTTCATTATCTCGCTGCAAGCCCTGGGCAACGAGTCGATCAACATCTACTACAGCACCTATGACAAGGCCCAGAACTGCCCGTTGACAATGACGGCATGGGACCTTGACAACACGGTGGGCTCCAAGCATTTTGCCGACTGGTCGGCCAGCCTGTACAGCCCAACACGTCCGCTGGACTGGATTTCCAACTTGGCCTTCAACGACCTGTTCTACAACACCAAGTACCGCAAGACGATGATTGACCGCTACTGGCAACTGCGCAGGACATGGCTCAATACCGAAAACCTGGTGGCCCGTTACCAGAGCGCCGTCGATGAGTTGGAGCAGTGCGGTGCCTCGGCCCGCGAGGAAGACCTGTGGAGCGGAGACAGCGACATCAACGGGCGCACGCTCGACATCAGCGACGAGATGACATATGTGGCCAACTGGATACGCAAGCGCATGGCCTATCTCGACGCCAATGTGTTTGCACGCGAAGCGATCGTGGGTGACATCAACGGTGACACCAAGGTGGATATCGAAGACATCACCGAGTTGATCAGCCGCATCCTGAACGGCACGGGCGGCTATGTGAGTGAAGGCGACATCAATAGTGACGGCATGATTGACATCAACGATGTGACAGACCTCATCGGCATTGTGCTGGGCCTCGACAAAGTGAGCCGATTATAACCATCAAATCATAAAAAATGGTTATCTTTGCAATCCTGAAAAGAACAATATCAAAACATCAATAACATTAATTATAATTATGGCAGAAGACATCATCAACCAAGAAGGAACCAACCAGCCGCAGCGCAAGGAAGTTTCCCCCGAGAAGCTCAAAGCCCTGCAGGTGGCTATGGACAAGATAGGCAAGACCTTTGGCAGCGGGTCGATCATGAAGCTGGGCGACGACCACATCGAGGACATCGAGGTCATCCCCACCGGCTCCATCGGCCTGGACAACGCGCTGGGCGTGGGCGGCTATCCCCGTGGCCGCATCATCGAGATTTACGGCCCCGAGTCGTCAGGTAAGACCACGCTGGCCATCCATGCCATCGCCGAGGCCCAGAAGATGGGCGGTATCGCCGCCATCATCGATGCCGAGCACGCCTTTGACCGCTTCTATGCCGAGTCGCTAGGCGTTGACGTGAACAACCTGTGGATCTCGCAGCCCGACAACGGTGAGCAGGCCCTGGAGATTGCCGACCAGCTCATCCGCAGCAGCGCCATCGACATCATCGTCATCGACAGCGTCGCCGCATTGACCCCCAAGGCCGAGATCGAGGGCGAGATGGGCGAGAGCAAGATGGGTCTGCAGGCCCGATTGATGAGCCAGGCGCTGAGGAAGCTCACCGCCACCATCAGCCGCACCAACACGTGCTGCATCTTCATCAACCAGCTGCGCGAGAAACTGGGCGTGATGTTCGGCAACCCCGAGACCACGACCGGCGGCAACGCCCTGAAGTTCTACAGCAGCGTGCGCCTCGACATCCGCCGCATCGGCCAGATCAAGGACGGTGACCAGGTGACCGGCAGCCTCACGCGCGTCAAGGTCGTGAAGAACAAGGTGGCTCCCCCCTTCCGCAAGACCGAGTTTGAAATCCGCTTTGGAGAGGGCATCAGCAAGGTGGGCGAAATCATCGACCTGGGCGTCGAGTTCGGCATCGTCAAGAAGAGCGGTGCATGGTTCTCCTACGAGGGCACCAAGCTGGGCCAAGGCCGTGACGCCGCCAAGCAGATGGTAGCCGACAACCCCGAGCTCGCCGAAGAACTCGAAGCCAAGATCAAGGAAGCCATGAAGGCCAAGTAACCCATCCTGTCACACCCCACAACACAACGAGCCGCCCAAAATCGCTGGGCGGCTCGTTGTATTGTGGCATCTATAGTATCTATAACTTCTATAGTTTCTATAGCATCCTGTGTCCCTTAATTGAGGCCGAAGGCGGCGCGTAGTGTCTCGGTCATGTTGAGTTTTTCCCAGGTGAAGAGTTCTACCTCGACGTCAGCGGTGGTGTTGTAGAGGGACTCGAAGCGCTTGTGCTTCAACTCATACTTGCGGCCCATGTGACCGTAGGCTGCCGTCTCGGTGTAGATGGGGTTGAGCAGCTTGAGGCGCTTGATGATGGCCGCAGGGCGCATGTCGAACAGGCCCTGTACGATGTCGGCAATCTCGGTATCACTCTTGTGCACATGATTAGTGCCATAGGTGTTGATGTAGAAGCTCACTGGCTCGGCACGACCGATGGCATAGGCCACCTGGACGAGCACCTCGTCGGCGATGCCGGCTGCGACAACGTTCTTAGCGATGTGACGGCAGGCATAGGCAGCACTGCGGTCCACCTTGCTGGGATCCTTGCCACTAAAGGCACCGCCGCCATGGGCACCACGTCCGCCGTAGGTGTCCACAATAATCTTGCGTCCCGTCAGGCCCGTGTCACCATGAGGTCCGCCGATGACAAACTTGCCCGTGGGGTTGACGTACAGTTCGGTCTGGTCGTCAAACATGGCACGAATGTCGGCGCTGTAGTGCTCCAGTGTCTTGGGAATGAGAATGTTGCGCACGTCTTGCAGGATGCGCTGCTGGTCCACGTCCTCGTCATGCTGGGTGCTGACGACAATGGTGTGGATGCGCACCGGGCGATGGGTCTCGCCGTCATACTCGACGGTCACTTGAGCCTTGCTGTCGGGGCGCAGGTAGGGCATCAGTTCCAGGTGGTTGTGACGGATATCGGCCAGCTCGCGCATGAGGGCGTGAGCCAGGTCGAGCGTCAGCGGCATGTAGTTGGGCGTCTCGTTGCAGGCGTAGCCGAACATCATGCCCTGGTCGCCAGCGCCCTGGTCCTCGCTGTTGTCCTCGGCCTTGTCAACACCCTGCTTAATGTCGCCGCTCTGCTCATGCACACTGTTGAGGATGCCGCATGAGTTGGCGTCAAACTGATACTCGCTCTTGGTGTAGCCGATTTTCTCGATCATCTCGCGCGCCGTGCGCTGCAAGTCGATGTAAACGTTGGTGGTCACCTCGCCCGAGATGATGACCTGGCCCGTAGTCACGAGCGTTTCGCAAGCCACATGGGCCTGGGGGTCAAAGGCAAGGAACTTGTCAAGGATGGCGTCACTGATCTGGTCAGCGACTTTGTCGGGGTGCCCTTCAGACACGCTCTCCGACGTGAAAAGATAATTCTTACTGTTCATTGTACCAAAAAATAATTCATGTGGAACATGAACGCTAAAGAAATAATCAAGGAAGACTGTTGATTATCGCATTTTAGCATTTTTTCAAGTGGTTGCAAGCAGCCCAAATTCCACTGTTAATATATGTGATTATAAATGTGGCTGCAAAGGTAGCGCAAAAAAATGACTGCACAAGCGTTGTGCCATTATTTTTTTCACTACATTTGTAGCCCAAAATGACAATGAGTGATGATTGAGGCTCGAAACATAGTGAAGCGGTATGGCGACCTGGAGGTGCTGCGGGGTGTGGACCTCGACATCGCCCAGGGCGAAATCGTGTCGATTGTGGGTCCCAGCGGGGCCGGCAAGACGACGCTGCTGCAGATCATCGGCACTCTGGACACGCCACAGCAGGGCGAAGTGCGCTACGAAGGGCAGGACGTGTTGCGTCTCAAGGACCGCGAGCTGGCAAACTTCAGGAACCGCAACATCGGCTTCGTGTTCCAGTTCCACCAGCTGCTGCCCGAGTTCACGATGCTCGAGAACGTCGCCATTCCCGCACTGCTGGGCGGCGATCCCCGCGACAATGCCTACACGCGAGCCCGCCAGCTGCTGGAACGCATGCACCTGGGCGACCGCCTGAGCCACAAACCGTCGCAGCTGAGCGGCGGCGAGTGCCAGCGCGTGGCCGTGGCACGTGCCTTGATCAACAGCCCAAAGGTCATCCTCGCCGACGAGCCGTCGGGCAGCCTCGACAGCCAGAACAAGGAAGAGCTGCACCGGCTGTTTTTTGAACTGCGCGACGAGTTGGGCCAGACTTTTATCATTGTCACCCACGACGAGGGGCTCGCCGCACAAGCCGACCGCACGCTGCACATGCGCGACGGCCAGATTGTTGACCAAACCATCCGTAACGACCGATGAGAAGACTTCGCCCCCTGTCCATATTGCTGATTGCGTTGCTCCATGTGGCACTGTTCTCCTGCGACAAGCAGGAGGACATCGACCGTGCCTATACCGACTTCCGCTATGACATCGTGACCTACCTGGGCCAGAACAACACGGGAGCGGTGTTTGAGTACCTTGGGCACGGCGACTCGGCATCCATCAGGCTGCAGTCGCGGGTGGACATCAGTGAGGACGCCAAAGCCAACGAGCGGGTGCTGCTGCGATACGATTTTGCCGACACCCATCAGGGCGCCAGCCGCGACATCGACGTATTTGGCTGCAGCGCCATCATTAACGACTCGTTGCGCATGACCAAGGACTCGCCCGACAGCCTGCCGCAGCACCAGGTGAAGATGCGCAGCCTGTGGCGCACCGGGGAGTTCATCAACCTGCACTGCCAGGTGGAGTTCACGGGCAAGTCGCGCACCTTTATGCTCGTGGCCGACGGCAACACGCTCGAGGCCGACACGGTGCATTGCTACCTGACGCACAGCCTGAGGGGTGAGAGCGGCACTTTCTGGCGCGACTGCTATGCCTCGTTCAACGTGGGCGCCCTGTGGAAGAGGAATACCTTCCACTGCCTGCGCATCCACGTCAATGACGTGACATTCCCTGACACCGAGTATTACGATTTTTACAAATAATCATTTATTTAAACACATCATTATTATGGCAAACGAAAATCAAAACCAACAACAAATTAAGATCGAAATCCCCAAGGAAGAGTTACAAGGCCGCTATGCCAACATGGCCATGATTGCCCATGGTCCCAACGACTTCTTTATCGATATGATCCTGCGTGGCCCCAACATGCCCCAGGCCCGCGTACAGAGCCGCATCATCATGGCTCCCCAGCACGCCAAGGAGCTGATGCTCGCGCTGCAGGACAACATCCGCCGCTATGAGAGCAACTTCGGCGAAATCAAGATCAACCGTCCCGCCGGCGGCAACAGCAACATTATGGACTTCCCCCTGCCTAAGGGACAGGCGTGATTTAGTTAGGAGTTAGGAGTTAGAAGTTAGAAGTTAATAGGCGATAGTAACCATACCAAAAACTAAAAACTAAAAACTTAACTCTAAAAACAAAAAACTGAAAAACAATGAACCATCCACTGTTCATCTATAACACCCTGACGCGACGCAAGGAGCACTTCGTGCCGCTGAACGAGCCGATGGTGGGCATGTATGTGTGCGGCCCGACGGTCTATGGTGACCCTCACCTGGGACACACGAGACCGGCCATCACGTTTGACGTGCTCTTCCGCTACCTGCAGCAGCTGGGTTACAAGGTGCGTTACGTGCGCAACATCACCGATGTGGGCCACCTGGAGCACGATGCCGATGAGGGCGAGGACAAAATCGCCAAGAAGGCACGCCTCGAGCAGCTGGAACCCATGGAAGTGGCACAGTACTACACCAACCGCTACCATGCTGCGATGCAGGCGCTCAACGTGCTGCCGCCCAGCATCGAGCCGCACGCCACGGGACACATCATCGAGCAAGAGGAACTGGTGAAGCAGATCATGGCGAACGGATACGCCTACGAGAGCAACGGCAGCGTGTACTTTGACATCGAGGCCTATAACCGCGATCATCGCTACGGCGCTCTCTCGGGCCGCAATCTGGACGACATCCTGAACGCCAGCCGCGAACTCGAAGGTGTGGGCGAGAAGCACAACCAGGCCGACTTCGCCCTGTGGAAAAAGGCTCAGCCCGAGCACATCATGCGCTGGCCCTCGCCCTGGAGCGAAGGTTTCCCCGGCTGGCACTGCGAGTGCACCGCCATGGGCCGCAAGTACCTGGGCAAGCACTTCGACATCCACGGTGGCGGCATGGACCTCGTGTTCCCGCACCACGAGTGTGAGATTGCCCAGGCTGTCGCCAGCCAGGGCGACGAGATGGTGCACTACTGGATGCACAACAACATGATCACCATCAACGGCCAGAAGATGGGCAAGTCGCTGGGCAACTTCATCACGCTGGAGCAGTTCTTCACGGGAGACCATCCCGCGTTGACACAGGCCTACACGCCGATGACCATCCGCTTCTTCATCCTCCAGGCCCACTACCGCGGCACGGTAGACTTCAGCAACGAAGCCCTGCAGGCTGCCGAGAAAGCCCTGGAGCGCATGCTCGACGGATGGCACCGCCTGAATGCCCTCACTGCCGCGCCGCAGTCGTCGCTCACCCTCGACAACTACCGTCAGCGCTGTGCCGACGCCATGAACGACGACCTGAACACGCCGATGGTCATCGCCACCCTGTTTGACGCCTGCAAGGTCATCAACCAGGCCAATGACGGTCATGCCACCCTGTCACAGGCCGACATCGACGAGTTGAAGAGCGTCTTCCAGACCTACCTGTTCGACGTGCTGGGCATCCGCGACGATGCCGCCGGTGGCGACAGCGTGAATTTGGAGCCTTACCGCCAGGCCGTTGACCTGCTGCTGGAGATGCGCCGCAACGCCAAGGCCGCCAAGGACTGGGCAACCAGCGACCTGATCCGCGACAAACTGGCCGAATTCGGCTTCGAAGTCAAGGACACCAAGGACGGCTTTGAGTGGAAAGTGAAATAATTTCAGATAACAGTGAACAGTTAACAGTGAACAGTTATTAATAGTTGCTCACTTTCAACTGTTCACTGTTCACTTTTAACTGTTAACTTAAAAAATGGATCCGCTGATTTCTGTCATTGTCCCCGTCTATAATGCGGCGGAGTTTTTGGACCAGTGCCTCGAGAGCATTGTGGCCCAGACTTACCGTCACCTGGAAATCCTGGTGGTGGACGACGGCAGTGACGACGGCAGCGGGCAGTTGTGCGACCAGTGGGCAGTGCGAGATTCCCGTATCCGCGTCATCCACCAGCCCAACGGAGGCCACTCGGCGGCACGCAACACGGCCCTCGACGTCATGAGCGGCGAGCTGGTCATGATGGTGGACAGCGACGACGTGGTGCACCCGGCATTTGCCAGCACACTGCTCCAAGTCATGAGCGAGAATGATGCCGATATCGCGGTGGGCAGTTATCTGCCGTTCGACACCAGCGAGATGGCCTTCCCGGCGCTGCCCAGCCATCAGCAGACCAAAAACCTGAACCAGCAGGAGGCGATACTTGCCGTCTTCTATCAGCAGGGGCTCACCCACTCGCCCTGGGGACGGCTGTTCAAGGCCTCGCTGTTTCAAGGCATCCGTTTCCCGTTGGGCATCATCTACGAGGACCTGGCCATCATCTATCCGCTGTTGAAGAAGTGCAGCCGAGTGACGGTGACCGATGCCGTGTTGTACGGCTATCGCCAGCATGCCACCAACAGCATGAGAGTTTTCTCGTCCCGCCGCACAGTTGTGCTCGACGTGTGCGAGAATCTGGAAAGAACGATGCAAAACGAGGATCCGCAATACCTGAGTGCCGTGCGCAGCCGGCTGCTCAGTGCCTATTTCAACATGATGCTGCTCAGCCACCAGCAGGGGCAAGGCAATTACAGCCAACTTGACCAACGCTGCTGGCAAGGCATCAAGCGCCTGCGTTGGGGATGCCTGTGGGACAAGGATGTGCGCTTAAAAAACAAGTTGGGAATCATGGCCTCCATGCTCGGGCACGGAATCCTGTGTAACGTCATCGGACGCCGTTTCCAGCCCAAACCCTAGCCCTGTTTTTTTCAAAATCGGCTAGTATAGCGGAGTTTACCGAAAAAAAACTGAGGTTTGTAGAAAAAATTTGATAGGTTGACTTATTTCATTTTACTTTGTAAAACAAAACATCCTAATATGAGAGAAGAATCACCTATCTATTTACCATGAGCATTTGGGTTTAGTTAAAAAGTTTTTTAGGCTTCAGAACACTAAGAAAAGAGAAGACAGGGCGTGAGCTCCGTCTTCTTTGCTTTCTGCGAAATATGTAAGCTTTCTTTACTACTCGGTACTGCCAAGAACATGAGATATGAGTGCCGTAACATCTACGATATCAATCACATAATTTCCATCCATGTCGGCGGCGCGGCGGCAACCTTTACTGCTGTTCAAAACCATGTCGATCATCAATGTCACGTCTGCAACATCTACGGTTTTATCCAGGTTGACATCACCCTGTTTAACCAGTTCCATAATCGATTTATCCAACCAGGTATAACGATCAGTGTACCACACGATGCGTCCCAGTACATTGTTGTTGACCGACAAATTGCCGCCATACACAAGATTGTTGAGAGGAAGACTGGCTCCCAGGGCGACACCTTCCTGTGACTGGCCAAACTGTGACATATATCCACTGATATCGCTGACAAGAGTATTCCTTATTTCATACCACAAATCAACGAACTCCCCGACATAAGTACGGTTGGAGTTATTGAACAGGTTGGTCATGTGGGAGGTATGTGATTTGGACCAGGCAGAATTGGCACGCTCGGCCATGTCAAAGTCCCAGGCGATGGGCATCACAATCTTGGTCTGGGCCGTGGTGTCATACTTGGTATAATACCTGTTAGTGCCACCCGAATCCTTTGTTCCGCAAATATCCTGCACGAGACACCAGGCGGCAAAGGAGCGCACGTCTATCAAGTCAGGATAATTGGTCTTCTTGAGGCTGGCCTCGTAGGCCTTGACGAGCGACTGCATATAGGTCAACTGCTCGGGCAGGATATCGTCACTATCGGGGTACTTGAAGGTGTAATTGTAAGACGGGTTCCTCTCGGAGGTCACATACACATCCTCGTTCCACCAGTAGGGGTCGCACTCAAAGATGAAGCCCGAGTTCTTATCGACATTCAAGCGGCAATCGGGATTACGTTTCACCGACTCACACAGCAGGTAGGTGCCCCGATAAGTATCGTTGAGAATGACATTCACAAAGTGGTGCCTCGGCGTCCATACCATCCCCACCAGCTCACTGACCTTGAACCCGGCAATTGTGGTAAAGTGCTCATCCTTGAGCAACACCCACTCCTTGTCCTTATAGATAGAATCGTTACCACCAAAGAGGAGGTCAAATTTCTTTTCCAATTTGATTTTATAGGGTTTCTTGGTGTCATAGGCGGTGGTGTTGCCTCTCAACTTGATGGTCATGCCAGTCACATCCTTCTCATATTCGCCACTGTCATAGAGTACACTGTCCAAGCCCTCGATATGCTGATAGACGATGAGCCGTCCCGGCACTTTGGTTGCGTTCCTAATAGTCGCACCCATGCAGCCGGCAGGAGCCGACACATATTCACATGTGGGTTCTTCATTGTCCACAGTCTCGACATACATCACGGGCAAACCCAGGGCGATGATTTCATCCAGTGTCCTCGTGGTTGTGCCTACCGTCACCACAGTCATTGAAGTATCGGCTGACGCCTGTTGCCAACAAAACATCGAGCAAAAGAGCGCAAGAATCAAAGCAGTCTTTTTCATTTTATATCATCCTGATTAAAAACATTTTAAACCACACCCACCTGTACCAACCTTTAAGAAGGTCTTGCAGGCTAACAACAGGACACCGATATCAATCGGATAAGATCTTATTGATCAACATTGTAATATCCTCGACGTCAACGGCACTGTCACCGTTCAAGTCGGCACAGACTGAAAATACCTGGTTTACACCCAATACGCCACCGATGAGACAGGTCACATCCTCTACATCCACGACGCCGTCCAGGTTGACATCATTGGGAACCCTCAAAGCAAGGATTTTACCATCTAACCAGTTATAGCGAGTCTTGAACCATAATTTGCGGCTCGAGATATGATTGACAAAATAATTATTATTGTTATAAGCCGCATTATTGAGTTTATAACTATTCTCCATTCCATAGCCCAGTTCCGAATTCATGAAAGCATTCAACTGACGAGACATCTCATCGACAAGGGTTTCCCTGATTTGGCACCACACCTTCACGAATTCACTGACAAACGCACGATTGGTGTTGGTGAACAACTCATTCATGAACTTGGTGTGACACCGCGACCATGCATCGCCCGACCTTTCGGCCAAATCAAAGTCCCACACCAGCGGCATCATAATCTTGGACTCGGGCAGGGTGTCATATTTGGAGTAATAACGGTTAGCACCGCCACCGTCCTTGGTACCGGTAATATCATGGACAAGACACCACTTGGCAAACGAAGTCACATCAATCACCTCAGGGTAATTGTTAGCGACAAGCGAGGCTTCAAGAACATTGACCAGTCCTTGCATGTAGGTCAGCTGCTCCTCGGTGATGTCCTCATCATCGGGATACTTGAACGTGTAATTGTAACTGGGCGCAGAATTGGAAGTGACATATACGTCTTCATTCCACCAGTAGGCGTCTTTTTCAAAAATAAAACCTGTATTCTTATCGACATCCAAGCGGCATTTGGGATTGCGCTTCACCGATTCACACAACAGATAAATACCCCTGTACTTGCTGTTGATGACGACGTTCACATAGGTCCATGCCGGGGTCCAAGGCATTCCCAGGAAGCGGCTTACTCTGAAAGCCGTTGACGTGAACAAGTGGTCGTCATGAAGCAATACCCATTCCTTATCTTTGTAGATCGAGTCGTTTCCACGAAAGAGCAGGTCAAACTTCTTCTGGAACTTGATTTTATAGGGCTTCTTGGGCTCCGAGGCGCTGGTGTTGCCGCGCACCCTAATCGTCATGCCACTCACATCCTCCTCATAATCGCCACTGTCATAGAGCACGCTGTCCATGTCAGCGATACGTTTATAAACGGTAAGGCGTCCCGGCACCTTGTCGGCATTGCTGGTCGCACCCATGCATCCCGCTGGAGCATATACCATTTCGTAAGTAGGCTCTTCACTATCTACCGTCTGAACATAGAGGACGGGCAACTTATTTCCAATGATTTGCGACAATGACATGGAAGTAGTGTCATTGATAGTGATCATCACATCGGTGGTGCCCGCATTCATCCCTAAAGCGGAAAATAGCGCTATTGTGACGATTGTCAAGAAGGTAAGTCTTTTCATGTTATTATATTATTGATTATTAAAGCGATAAGTCAAGGAAACGGCTATTGCAGCATGCCTGCAACGCGGCGGGTGGCGGCGACAAAGGCGGCCACCTCGTCGAGCGTATTGTAAACGGCAAACGAGGCTCGTACCATGCCCGTCACACCATAGCGTGCCATGAGCGGCTGGGCACAGTGGTGACCCGTACGCACAGCGATGCCCAACTTGTCGAGCAGCAATCCCATGTCATAACTGCTGATATTCCCCACAAGGAAAGACACCACACCACTCTTGCCCGGAGCAGTGCCAAAGAAGCGGATGCCGTCAATGCTTTTCAGCCCCTCGACAGCCGCTGTAAGCAGCTCATGCTCATGGGCTGCGATGTTATCGATACCCAAGCCATTGATATAGTCGATAGCGGCACCAAAAGCAGCGATATCGACAAAGTCGGGAGTACCAGCCTCGAACTTGAAGGGCAGTTCGGCAAATGTGGTGCGCTCAAACGTCACATGTCCGATCATCTCTCCCCCACCCTGATAAGGCGGCATCTTGTCCAGCCAGTAACGTCTGCCGTATAGGATTCCCACGCCGGCAGGGCCGTACATCTTGTGGCTGGAGAAGGCATAGAAATCACAATCCAGATCCTGAACGTCAACCTTGACGTGCGGAGCGGCCTGCGCTCCGTCGATGAGCACAGGCACACCATGACGGTGAGCAATGGCAATCATCTCCTTGACGGGGTTAACCGTGCCGAGCACGTTAGAGACATGGGCAAGAGCCACAAAACGGGTGCTGTCGCTGAACAGGTCCTCGTAGGCCTCCAGGTCCACCTGACCGCTGTCATCGATGGGCACGACGCGCAGGGTTACACGCTTGCGCTGGCCAATGAGCTGCCAGGGAACGATGTTGCTGTGGTGCTCCATCACGGTGACAATGATCTCATCACCGTTTTCGAGCATTTGGCCGAAGGACGAGGCCACGAGGTTGATGCCCTCGGTGGTGCCTCGGGTGAAAATCACCTCCTCGATGCTGCCGGCATTGATAAAGGCACGCACTTTCTCGCGCGTGAGTTCCACCAGGTCGGTAGCCTCCTGCGACAGGGTGTGGACGCCGCGGTGCACGTTGGCCTTGTAATGATAGTACATCTGGTCGATGGCCTCTACCACGGGACGCGGGGTCTGTGACGTGGCGGCATTGTCGAGATAGACCAACGGGCGGCCCTCGATCTGGCGTTGCAGGATGGGATAATCCTCGCGTATCCGTTTAATGTCTAGCGATTCCATTATTCTTGTTGTTGGGACGACAAGTCTGCATGCAACCGACGCAGTTGCTCAGGGTGCCCGCAAAGCGTTTCTCCACCAGGTAGTGCAGGCGGTCCTTGAGCGCGTCAAGACGCACACCGTCGATGACATCGGCGACAAAGGCCTGCATCAACAGACGACGCGCCTCGTCGATGCCGATGCCGCGGGTGCGCATGTAGAACAGGGCTTCCTCGTCGAGCTGACCGACAGCCGAGCCGTGGGAGCACATCACATCGTCGGTATAAATTTCGAGTTGGGGCTTGGTGTACATCTTGGTCGTGGGGGCGCCGCACAGGTTGCGGTTGCCCTGATAAGCCTCGACGCGCGGACAGTTAGGCTGTACCAGAATCTTGCCGGCAAAGGCACCGACAGCGTTGTCGTTGAGCACATATTTAAACATCTCGTTGCTGTGGCAACGGGGCGCATTGTGGCTGATGAACGTGTGGCTGTCCACGTGCTGGTCACCACTGGCGATGGTCATACCCAGCAACTGGGTCTCGGCATGCTCACCGTTGACCTCGATGTGGTAATTGTTGCGCGTGAAGCCGTTGATCAGCGTGATACCGTCGATAAGCACATTGCTGCCCTCGTGCTGATCCACATAGATGGACGACACGCGGCTGGTCAGCGGTGTACTCTCTTCCATATCGTAGTAATCCACAGTGGAGCCCTGCATGGCCACAATCTCAATGACCTGGTTGTTCAGGTAGCGGTAGTCGGGGCTTTGGGTATGGTCACACGTCAGTAACTTGATGGCGGCATTCTTGCCCACGATGATGAGCACAC
>Ga0310694_10001022_pt1 | contig 33337 bp, 25 predicted proteins | sample 174DNAGHGhighgp2_FD_203884 | JGI IMG/M metagenome (GOLD analysis project Ga0310694, IMG submission 203884) | Sheep rumen microbial communities from Palmerston North, Manawatu-Wanganui, New Zealand - 1742 DNA GHGhigh gp2 (v2) (version 2) | ecosystem: Host-associated > Mammals > Digestive system... | reverse complement strand
CGCCAACTGCCCGTGGGTCTATAATCCCGTTGTCGACTTAGGCCGCGACCCGCGCTGGCCGCGCATCTACGAGAGTTTCGGCGAGGATGCCGTGGTCAACTCCAAGATGGTGGTAGCCGAGATAAAAGGCTATCAGGGCGAAGACCCTAACCATATAGACCGCTTCCATGTGGGTACGAGTACGAAGCACTATTTCGCCTATGGTGCGCCCTGGTCAGGCAAGGACCGCACGCCTGCCTACGTGTCGCCCCAGATGCTCCGCGAGAAATACTTCGAACCCTTCCGCCAGGCCGCTCTGGCCGGTACGCTGACGATGATGGTCAATTCGGGCAGCATCAACGGTGTACCCGTTCACGCCAGCTACGAATACCTGACGCAATGGCTGAAGGAAGATCTGCAATGGGACGGTATGCTGGTGACCGACTGGGCCGACATCAATAACCTGTTCCAGCGCGAGCGCGTTGCCAAGGACAAGAAAGACGCCATCCGCCTGGCCATCAATGCCGGTATTGACATGTCGATGGACCCCTATAGCGTGGACTTCTGCATCCTGTTGAAAGAGCTTGTCGACGAGGGGCAGGTGTCGATGGCACGTATCGACGATGCCGTCCGTCGCATCCTCCGCGTGAAGTACCGCTTAGGACTGTTTGAGACGCCAAATACCGGCGGTAAGGGCTACGAGAAATTCGGTTCCAAGGAGTTTGCCGAGAAAGCTTTGCGGGCAGCCGAGGAAAGCGAAGTCCTGCTGAAGAATGAGGACAACATCCTGCCGTTGGCCAAGGGGAAGAAAATTCTGCTGACCGGTCCCAATGCCAACCAGATGCGTTGCCTGAACGGCGGCTGGTCGTACACGTGGCAGGGCTCTAATGCCGAAGATCTGTCGGCGCAGTATAACACTATCTACGAAGCCCTCTGCAACAAGTATGGGCAGGAGAACGTTATTCTGGAACAAGGCGTAACCTACAAGGAACGGGGACAGTACTACGAAGAGAACAAACCGCAGATAGAGAAGGCCGTGAGCGCCGCGGCAGGTGCCGACGTCATCATTGCCTGCATCGGCGAGAACAGCTATACGGAGACGCCAGGCAACCTGTCTGACCTCTGGCTGTCAGAGAACCAGCGCTCGTTGGTGAAGGAGCTGTCGAAGACCGGCAAGCCCATTATCCTCATTCTGAACGAGGGACGTCCTCGTCTGCTGGCCGACATCGAACCCCTGGCCAAAGCGGTTGTCGACATCCTGATTCCCGGCAACTATGGCGCTGACGCGCTGGCTAACCTGCTTTGTGGCGATGCCAACTTCTCGGCAAAGATGCCCTACACCTATCCGCGCGAAATCAATTCGCTCAATACCTACGACTACAAGGTGAGCGAGGAGGTCGGTACGATGGCGGGCGCTTACAACTACGATGCCAAAGTGTCGCTACAATGGCCCTTCGGCTATGGTCTGAGCTATACCACCTACGAGTATTCGAACCTGAAGGTCGACAAGACGCAGTTCTCGGCAGACGACGTGCTGACCGTTAGCGTTGACGTCAAGAACACGGGAAACCGCGCCGGCAAGGAAGCCGTCCTCCTGTATTCGAGCGACTTGGTGGCCTCCATCGTGCCCGACAACAAGCGGTTGCGCGACTTTACGAAGATTGAACTCCAGCCCGGTCAGACGAAGACCGTCAGCTTCCAATTGCCGGCCAAGAATCTGGCCTTCGTGGGCGCTGACGGAAAATGGATACTCGAAGAGGGCGACTTCGTGCTGAAGGTAGGCAATCAGACGATTCCCGTCACCTGCACGCAGACGGCCTCGGGAGATCAGTTGGCACCGATGTGAAAGTAGTCGAAGTCGGCGCCAGCCGTGATGTTCTTATTCGTATGTAATCTTTTGTACGATTTGTCCTGGATCAACAATAGACAGCGTGATGACATGATCGCTACAGTTGGCGTCGAGGGGCAGGTTTAGTACGAACTCCTTGCGATTTTCAAGTACTTGTAGCTTCCACTCCGGACTCCACTCCTTAAAAATGTTCTCGCAAACCACCGCTTTACCGCCATCGACACTCACGGCTATCTTGTTGCTGCGGTCGTAGGCAACGGGCCACATGGGTACGACGGAGAGGCAGATTTGAAGCATTGTGCGATGAGCGAGAAGTGATGAGGCGAGGGGAATGTCGATGCTGCCGGTGGTATTGAAGTCGAGAGGCTGACCCATCTGGAGGGCTATCCAGTCGGTGCCAATACCTTCGAGCAGGCGGAACGGTGACTTGACAGTAAGCTTCGACAGGTCAATCTTGTTTCGGAACTCCGGATGACGCTGAGCCTCCGGTAGACGCCAGGCGTCAGTAGGCTTAGGACCGAGTTCCGGCATCTGGTGATACTTTGCCGTATAGCCGGGCGGAATGGTCGAAATCATGTAGTTCCACTTGCCGTCGAGCTGTTCGTTGTAGCGCTTGCGCAGCTGCTCAATCTTCTCGTCTGCATCGAACGCCATCAAGGCATAGACGACGTTGCCAGTCTCGTGGTTGCGCTGGGCGTAGAGGAACTTACGGTTTATCTGATAGGCACTATGGACGGCGTAGCCCAGCATCTCGAAGAGGGCAGGGCGCTGCTCGGGATCGATGTTGCGCTCAATCATGTCGTAGGCTTCACAGATGGTCCTGTAGTCAATCAGTCGCTTCTGGGCTGTGCCGCTCTCGAACGAGAAGTCGGTGTCGTGCAGACGGTTGTTCTCCTCGCTGTCCCATTCCATCTCGTAGCCCATAAACTCCGGCTTGCGGTCCCACGCCAGACGGTAGTAGTTGTCGAGGATGAACTGGAACTGGGTGGTGAGTTCGGGGAGTCGCGAGGTCATGTTATCGCGCTGCGTCAGGAATGTACGGGCGAGCCATTCGGCCTGATAGCGGTTCGCGTTGTCGTAGCTGAACGCGCCGAAGTTGAAGGCCATATCAAAGAACTGCTGCATCTCGACCTCCATGGGCTTGATGTCGCCCACGTTCAGCAGCCAGTAGCGGTCGGCTCCGGCGGTATAGGCCTTCAGCAGTTCCGCGTACATCAGCATTGGCGCGGTAGTGGCTATCCACAGGTTGTCGTGAGGCGTGCCTAAATAAGAGAGGTGGTAGTACACGCCACTATGTCCGCTGCGCTTCTGCTCCTGACGGTTGCTCACACGCTTCATGTAACCGTAGTTGTCGTCGGGCCATACCAGCGTGATGTCGTCAGGCACACGCAGACCGGCATCGTAGATATCCAGCGTCTCCTTGTAAGGTACGAAGATCTGGGGCAACTGCTCAGCCTTCTGCTTCTTGTATTTCTCCAGAATGCCACGCTGCTTGGCGATGACCTTCTCCAGCGTGCGAGCGCGGTCTTTCGGATTGGTGCTACCCTTCATGGCCTCGTCGTGCAGACCGCGCAGACCGGTGGTGTAGATGTTGTCATAATGTGCCGTCTCGCGGATGCGGTCGTCGAGCTTCTTCAGGATTGTCGCGCTGTTGGTCTCGTAGTTCCACTCGCCGTCGCGAGCCTTGTCCCACTCCGACTTGGCAGCATTGTTGAAGAGCAGAGGCTCACAATGCGAGGTCGTAATCATGATGCCCCGTTCGTCGGCCACCCGCTGACTCTCCGGATGACTGTAGAAGGCTCCCGTGCACGAATGCATGGCCGGCGCCAGCATATTCGCCTTCAGACGCAGCAACAGCTCGCACACCTTGTCGTAGGTTTTGGGACCGATGTCGCCCAACTCTTTCTCAAAATTCTTGGCTGCCCACGGCTTCAGTCCCCAGTCCTCGTCGTTGATAAAGATGCCGCGATACTTCACCGTGGGCGATGGCTGTACAAAGCGTCCGCCGTCGTACCACACCTCATCCTGATGCTTCACCGTCACATCAGCCCACCAGTACCAAGGGCTGACGCCGATGCGCTTCGAGAGGTCGTAGATGCCGTAGATGGTGCCGCGCTTGTCGCTGCCCGCAATGACCAGATTCCCGTCCACCACGTCAATCAGGTACGACTCCCACTGGCCCTTGACCTTCCGCACATCAATTTTCTTCTGCTTGATAAGCTTATCAATCAACTTGCTCTTACCAATCGTTCCGACGATGATGGAGGGTTTGTCATTTCTCATTTCTGCTTTATCATTTAGCGAAGCGCAAAAACCCGTCACCTTCCTCACGTCGTCGCTCAGGTCGTTAGCCGCCCTCAGCACGCCCTTCCAGTCGTTCCCGTCCACCACAATCGTTGCCGTCTTGCCGTCCTTGGCAATACATAATCGTTCACTTTGCGCTGTCGCCGCCAATGTCGCGAGCATCGCGCAGAAGACAATGATAATTCGTTTCATATTCGTAGTAATATTGATTCGTCCAATTCTGCTGCAAAGATACGAAAAATGCAACAAAACCCACGCAGGATTTTGTTTCATTGAAATAAATAAATGTTGCAATCGGCGATGTACCTGTTTCGTCTTCATAAAAAGGCGTGAAGCATTTGGAACTTTCGCGGAAAGTCCGTATATTTGCAGACGAAATCAAAAAACAACCATCATGTGTAAGGTAACAATAGAGTTTGATAAGAAGTGGAAAAAAGTCTCAATATATAATAAAATCAAACCGTAAGTTAATCATCGGGACTCTGTGTACTTGGGCAGTAGTGGAAGGTAAAACTGGAATAATCATACTAAAAATTTGTTAGTATAGGTTGTCAGGTTGACATAACGCCGATGTACAAAGGCTATGCAACCTGTTTGAGGTTGACAGAGGTTGACAGGAGGTTGACATGTTGTACTTCCCTAAAAACCTGTTTTTGGTACATTGCTTGGGATTCATCATCCATATGAGAAAGGGCTACGTTTTCCGCCGCTAAAGGCTGGCTTTCTGCCGCTATGGCTGCGCTTTCCGTCGCTAAAGGCCGGCTTTAGGCTTGAATTCTCGAGAGAATTCAGAGCTAAAGTGGCACTATTTTTGCCGTAAGCCTGATGTAGCAGTTGTAAAGGCTGCCTTTACGACTAAAGAGGGCTGTCTTTACGACCAGAAAGGAGGCTTTGAGGGAATGCCGGCGCTGACAACCTCCTGTCAACCTCTGTCAACCTCAAACAGGTTGCAGAGCCTTTGTACATCGGCGTTATGTCAACCTGACAACCTTACCTAAACAAATTCTGTCGTTATGAGATACAAATTGAAGACCAGAAAACGAGAAATCGCTCAGGGAGACAAACTCCTTGAGCGATTTGTTTTGTCGGTTATGTGTGCGGAGAGTTACTTGGCTTCTACCGCTTCCATGTTGCCCTCGATGTAGAGGCGCGACTTCTCCACGACGCCGTTGGTGATGACGGTGATGGACTTCTTGAAGTGGCCGGGGAACTTGCCGGTACCGTTGTAGGTGACCTTGATTTCGCCCTTCTCGCCGGGCTTCACGGGGTTCTTGGTGTACTCGGGCACGGTGCAGCCGCAGGAGGCCATGGCCTGGTTGATGACCAGAGGACGCTCGCCGACGTTGGTGAACGTGAAGGTGCAGCTGACCACGGGGCTCTTCTCTGAGAAGGTGCCGAAGTCGTGGGTGGTCTTCTCAAACTTGATTTCGGCCTGCTTCTGGGCGGAGGCCATCGTGATGCCGCAAACGAGCAGCAGGGTCATGAGTATAAGTTTCTTCATATGCGGTTCTGTTGTTAAAATTGAAAAATCTGCGGCAAATTTAAGTATTTTACCGCAGATAACATCGCTTATGGCTTGGAATTTAATAAAAATTTATTTTCTTTTCAGCAGTTTATAATACTCTGTGGCTCCAAGCAGGAAGCAGCCGGTGCCGTAGTCCTCGAAGTCGGGCACGCGGTCGTAGCTTAGGGGTTGGCCTGCTGAGGGGTCCTTGCCGGTGCCCTGCATCCAGCCGAGGAAGCCGTCGGGGTGGACACACTGGCTGACCATAGCCGTCCAGGCGCGGTCGCAGGCGGGCTGGTAGTCGCGGGCCTTGAGGTAGCCCCGCTGTATGCCCCAGGCCATGCCGTAGAGGAAGAGGGCGGTGCCTGAGGTCTCGGGCATGGCGTAGTTGGTGGAGACGAGCGAGGGGTTCCACAGTCCGTCCTGGCGCTGGCAGCTGAGCAGTCCGCGCGACATGAGGAGGAAATCCTTCTTGAGCTCCTTGTAGGCCTTGTCCTTGGGCGACAGCTCGTTCATGCATCTGACGAGTGCGGCGTAGACCCATCCGTTGCCGCGGCTCCAGTAGCAGTCGCGTCCGTCGGGCTCCTTGTAGGGCGGCACGTAGTCGGCATCGCGCCACCATAGTCCGTCCTTCACGTTGAAGAGTCCGCCGCCACACTCATTGCGGCTCCAGCGGTACATCGCCATAGCGTGGTCGCGATACTTGGCCTCGCCCGTCAGTCGGTACATCTGCATATAGATGGGCATGGCCATCTGGATGGCGTCGATCCAGGTCCACCAGCCGTAGAGTGAGGGCTGCGTGCCGCGGGTCTTGGCGGTGGCGTTCTGCTTGTTGTTGGGCGTCAGCATCTGGTGGTCCAGGTTCTGTCGCACGCGGGTCATCATCTGCTCGTCCTTCGTCTGGTCATAGCGCATGAGGTAGGTCTGGGCGCAGCATTGGTCGTCGGCGTCGCAGGTATTGATGCCGTTGCGCGGCGTCCACTGGTGGAACGTGGCCCAGCGGTCGGTATAGTCGATGTAGCGCTGCTGGGGGTCGACGTCGTTGAGCGCCATCAGCCCTTCGTAGTAGACGGCGCGCGTCCAGAGGCTGGAGGGTCGCACCTTGTTGACGTTGGTGGGCAGGGTAGGGTCGCTGTACTTGGCCATGAAGTAGTCGTTGGCACGTCGGGCCACGCTGAGCACGTCGTCGGCGGTGGTCTGAGCCGTCATGGTGAGTGTCAGGACGGCCATTGTCAGTAGTGTCAGGATTCGTTTCATTGTTTCAGTAGAATTTAGTTTTCTGCGTGCAAAGATACGAAGATAAATTAAGAATTAAGAATGAAGAGTGAAGAATTTGCTGCCGACGGAGAAAAAAGTGAAGCGCGAAGTGTGGAGAATGAAGAATTCTTTGTAACTTTGCAGCTCAAAATAAATCGTAAATCGTAAATTGTCAAATCGTAAATAGTAAAGATGTATAGAACGAATACTTGTGGCGAGCTTCGTCTCGCCAATGCCGGCAGCACAGTAACGCTGGCCGGATGGGTGCAGCGCACCCGAAAGATGGGAGGCATGACGTTTGTTGACCTGCGCGACCGCTACGGACTGACGCAGCTGGTGTTCGACGAGAGCGACGACGCCGCCTTGTGCGAGCGTGCCAACAAGCTGGGACGCGAATATTGCATCCAGGTGAAGGGTACTGTCCGCGAGCGCGAATCGAAGAATGCGAAGATGCCGACGGGCGACATCGAGATTGTGGTCACCGAGCTGAACATCCTCAGCGAGAGCGTGACGCCCCCGTTCACCATCGAGGACAATACCGACGGCGGTGACGACATCCGCATGAAGTACCGCTACCTGGACCTGCGCCGCAACGCCGTGCGCAAAAACCTGGAGCTGCGCCACAGGATGACCATCCTCATCCGCAACTTCCTAGACAACCTGAACTTCATCGAGGTGGAGACGCCTATCCTGATCGGCTCGACGCCCGAGGGTGCCCGCGACTTCGTGGTGCCCTCGCGCATGAATCCCGGACAGTTCTATGCCCTGCCGCAGAGCCCGCAGACGCTGAAGCAGCTGCTCATGGTCTCAGGCTTCGACCGTTACTTCCAGATAGCCAAGTGCTTCCGCGACGAGGACCTGCGCGCCGACCGTCAGCCGGAGTTCACGCAGATTGACTGCGAGATGTCGTTTGCCGACCAGGAGGATGTGCTCGAGATATTCGAAGGACTGGCCCGCCACCTGTTCAAGGAGGTGCGCGGTGTGGAGCTGCCGCCCCTGCAGCGCATGACGTGGCACGAGGCTATGCGTCGTTTCGGCTCAGACAAGCCCGACCTGCGCTTCGGCATGGAGTTCGTGGAGCTGATGCCGCAGCTGAAGGGCACGGGCACGTTCCCCGTGTTCAACGAGGCCGAGTACATCGGCGGCATCTGCGTGCCCGGCTGTGCCGACTACACCCGCAAGCAGCTCGATCAGCTGACCGACTTCGTGAAGCGTCCGCAGGTGGGCGCCAAGGGCCTGGTCTACGTGAAGTTTAACCAGGACGGCACCGTGAAGTCCAGTATCGACAAGTTCTATGAGCCCGAGGTGTGGCAGCAGGTGAAGGAAGCCTGTGGCGCCAAGGACGGCGACCTGGTGCTCATCCTGAGCGGCGACAACGCCAACAAGACGCGCATCCAGCTCTGCACGCTGCGCCTGGAGATGGGCGACCGCCTGGGACTGCGCGATAAGGATAAGTTCGTCTGTCTGTGGATTGTCGACTTCCCCCTGTTCGAGTGGAGCGACGAGGAGCAGCGCCTGATGGCTACCCACCATCCGTTCACGCTGCCCAATCCCGACGACATACCTCTGCTGGAGACCGCTCCCGAGAAGGTGCGTGCCGTGGCCTACGACTTCGTCTGCAACGGCGTCGAGGTGGGCGGTGGCTCGCTGCGTATCCACGACGGCAAGCTGCAGGAGAAGATGTTCCAGATTCTGGGCTTCACGCCCGAGAAGGCTATGGCGCAGTTCGGATTCCTCATCAACGCCTTCAAGTACGGCGCACCCCCTCACGCTGGTCTGGCCTTCGGACTGGATCGCTTCGTGAGCCTCATGGCCGGACTCGACAGCATCCGCGACTGCATCGCCTTCCCGAAGAACAACTCGGGTCGCGACGTCATGCTCGATGCCCCCGGATTCCTCGACCAGAAGCAGCTCGACGAGCTCAATCTGCAAGTTGTAGCTCCTGCTTCAGAAAACGAGGCGTAAAACCTTTATCGCTCATGGCTACCTGTAAGGGCGTGCCCGCGGTGAGCACTTCGCCACCGCGCCGGCCACCTTCAGGGCCCATGTCGATAATCCAGTCGGCCTGACGGATGACATCGAGGTTGTGCTCGATGATGATAACCGTATTGCCGCGCTCCACCAATTGGCGGAGCACCTGCATCAGGATGCGAATATCCTCGAAGTGTAGGCCCGTTGTGGGCTCGTCGAGGATGTAGAGCGTCTTTCCCGTATCGCGTTTCGACAGTTCCGTAGCCAGTTTCACGCGCTGGCTCTCGCCGCCGCTGAGGGTGGTGGAGGGCTGTCCCAGCTTGATGTAGCCCAGTCCGACGTCCTGAATGGTCTTGATTTTGCGCAGGATGTCGGGCACGTTCTCAAAGAATTCCACAGCCTGGTTGATGGTCATGTCCAGCACGTCGGCTATCGACTTGCCCTTGTAGCGCACCTCCAGCGTCTCGCGGTTGTAACGCCGCCCGTGGCACTCCTCGCAGGGCACCTGGATGTCGGGCAGGAAGTTCATCTCAATCGTCTTATAGCCATTGCCGCCACAGGCTTCGCAGCGTCCGCCCTTGACGTTGAACGAGAAGCGTCCGGGCTTGTAGCCGCGTATCATGGCCTCGGGCAGCTTGACGAACAACGTGCGAATGTCGGAGAAGACGCCCGTATAGGTGGCGGGATTAGAGCGCGGCGTGCGTCCCAGGGGCGTCTGGTCCACGTTCACCACCTTATCTATATATTGCAGGCCCTCGATGCTGTCGTAGGGCATCGGCTTCTTGAGCGAGCGGTAGAAATGTTGTGACAGGATGGGCTGTAGCGTCTCGTTGATGAGCGTCGACTTGCCACTGCCCGAGACGCCCGTGACGAGTACGAGCTTGCCCAGCGGGAACTCCACGTCGACGTGCTTCAGGTTGTTGCCGGTGCAACCCTTCAACTTCAAGATGAGAGATGAGAGATGAGAGATATGATTTCCTTGCACGCCCTGATTGTCGCCTTCATTGTTATCATATCTTTCATTTTTCATCTCTATTTTTTCATCTCTCAGATACCTCGCCGTCAGCGTGTCGCTCTTCAGCAGGTCCTGAGGCGTACCCTGGAATACCACCTCGCCACCCTTGCGGCCAGCGCGCGGACCAATGTCGATAATCCAGTCGGCAGCGAGCATCATGTCGCGATCGTGCTCCACGACGATGACCGTGTTGCCCAGGTCGCGCAGCTCCTTGAGCGAGCGGATGAGCCGTTCGTTGTCGCGCTGGTGCAGGCCGATGCTCGGCTCGTCGAGGATGTAGAGCACGTTGACCAGCTGCGAGCCTATCTGCGTGGCCAGGCGTATGCGCTGGCTCTCGCCACCCGACAGCGAGGCCGACGGACGGTTCAGCGCCAGATAGTCGAGTCCCACGTCGAGCAGGAAGTCCAGGCGTGTGCGTATCTCCTTCAGTATCTCGGCGGCAATCTGTTGCTGCTGGTTGTCAAGATGTTCCTCCACGTGGTCGAGCCACTGGCGCAGTTCTGCAATATCCATCTCGGCCAGCTCAGAGATGTTCTTGTCCCATATCTTGTAGCTCAGGGCCTCGCGGTTCAGCCGCTGCCCGTGACACTCCGGACATTGGGCCTCGGCCATAAACTGGTCGGCCCACTTCTGGCCTGCCGTCGAGTCGTCGGTATCCATCACCTGGCGCAGGTATTTGACGATGCCGTCGAACGCCACGAAGTAGTCGCTCGAGGTATGAATGAGCTCCTTGTCGATGCGAACGTTCTCCAGCGAACCGTAGAGCACCTCCTGTAGCGCCTCGTCGGGCAGCTCGGCAATGGGCGTCTTCAGCGTCTCGTCGTACTTCTTCAGAAGGGCGTCAATCTGCCAGAAAATCATCTGGTTCTTGTACTTTCCTAACGGCACGATGCCCCCTTCGTAGATGCTCAGCTTGCGGTCGGGAATGACCTTCGCGAGGTCTATCTCGTTGATGTAGCCCAGGCCCTTACAATGCGGACAAGCCCCTTGTGGAGAGTTGAACGAAAAGTTGTTAGGTGCTGGGTCGCTGTAACTTATGCCAGTAGTAGGACACATCAGTCGGCGCGAGAAATGCTTCACCGCTCCGCTGTCCTTGTCGAGAATCATGATGAGACCGTCGCCCTGTTTCATGGCTATCTGGACCGACTTCTTCAGTCGCTCATCAGGCATCTGATCCGAGGAGAGGTTCAGCTTATCAATCACCACCTCGATGTCGTGGTACTTGTAGCGGTCCACCTTCATGCCGATGGTTATCTCCTGTACCTCGCCATCGACGCGCATGTTGAGATAGCCCTTACGGCGCATCTGCTCGAACAGCTCGCGGTAGTGGCCCTTGCGGTTGCGCACCAGCGGCGCTAGAATCAGAATCTTGTGGCCAGCATAGTCGTGGACTATCTTGTCGATAATCTTCTCCTCGGTATACTTCACCATCGGCTCGCCCGTCATGTAGCTGTAGGCACGGCCGGCACGGGCATAGAGCAGACGCAGGTAGTCGTAGACCTCGGTCGTCGTGCCGACGGTAGAGCGCGGATTCTTGTTGGTGGTCTTCTGCTCGATGCTGATGACAGGCGACAGACCGGTAATCTTGTCGACGTCAGGACGTTCCATGCCGCCCAGGAAGTTGCGGGCGTAGGCCGAGAACGTCTCGATGTAGCGGCGCTGTCCCTCGGCGTAGATGGTGTCGAAAGCCAGCGACGACTTGCCCGAGCCGCTTAGACCCGTGATGACGGTCAGCGACTGGCGGGGAATCTCGACGTCGATGTTCTTCAGGTTATGAACGCGGGCGCCGAAGACTTGTATCTTTTCTTTCTCTTTCATGATGGAGTCGGGGAGAGGTCTTTACGGAGTGGTGGTGGTTGACGAGTTGCCTGTTTCGGTATAACCCCGCAGCAGGTTCACGTCCTTGCGGATGTTGTAGACACGCCCGTCGGAGCCCTTGGCCTTCACCAGCACATAGTAGACGCCCTCCTTCACGGGAGTGCCGTTGTACTTGCCGTCCCAGCCGCCGCTCACGTCCGTCCACTCGTAGAGTTTCTGTCCCTGGCGGTTGAAGATGTAGGCGTGGAACTCGACGATGTTCTTCCAATGCTGCGTGCTGTTCTCGTCGTTAACGCCCTTGGCGCCGTAGATGTCGTTGTGTTTGTCGTCGTTGGGCGAGAAGGCATTGGGAAACTCCAGACGGCTCTCGCTGATGACGACAACCACAACCGAGGAGTCCAGCTGCTCGCCAGTATCGGTAAGCGTCGGCTTCAGCACGATGTTGAATGTGCCCGACTCTACGAAGCGGTAGGTCGTCTCCTCCTCGTAGCGCACCATGAAGTCGCCCTCCTCGCCCTGCTTGCGGAAGTACCACGCGTAACTGGGCGTATGGTTGCCCATGTTCTTGGGGTTGGCGTGGAAGGTGACCTCGAGGGGAGCCTCGCCGTCCTCGATATTGTCCGACTCCTTCTCTTCTTTGTCGGCATTGATATAACTGCCCGTTGCCTTAGCCGAGGGGCTGGCGCTATCGTCTTGGGCTGTGGCCGTGAACACCCCCAAAAGTGAGAGCAGAAGCCCTCCGATGAGTCTTTTTGTCATTTTTCTTATGTTTTAAAGTGCAAAATTAGTGAATTATGTTGATTTAGCCGCGTTTTTTTTGTACTTTTGTAGCGCGAAAAACGAAAATGATGGAATTATGAACCGAATACCGTCTTATTTTGTAGCTTTATTGGTGGCTTTACTGACGCTATCGACCGTCAGCGCCAAGACCCTGCGACTGGGTGTCATGCTGCCTCTGCACGACGACAATGGCGACGGCCGACGCATGGTGGAATACTACCGCGGCGTGCTGATGGCCTGCGACAGTCTGAAGAAAAGCGGACTCTCCATCGACGTCCATGCGTGGAACACGCCCGAGGACTGCAATGTCAGCGAAGTGCTCAAGGACCCTGCCGTAGCAGCCTGCGACCTCATCATCGGTCCCCTCTATTCGCGACAGGTACGCGCTCTGAGCGATTTCGTCGAGCGTCACGACATCAAGCTGCTCATACCGTTCTCCATCACGGCACCCCCGCTCTACACCAATCGCAACATCTATCAGGTGTACCAGAATGCCAATGACTTCTCCAACCGTAGTATCACGACTTTCCTGACGCAGTTTCAGGGCTATCATCCTGTCATCATCGACTGTAACGACTCGACCAGCAAGAAAGGCACCTTTACCTTCGGACTGCGCCGCAAACTGGAAGAGCGCGGCATCGCCTATAACCTGACGAACCTGAAGTCGGGCGAGGGGGCGTTCTTTAAGGCCTTCAGCACAGAGCAGCCCAACATTGTTGTGCTCAACACGGGAAGACACCAGGAGCTGGGTGTTGCCCTGGCGAAGCTCAACGGGCTACGCACCTCGCACCCCCAACTGAACATCTCGATGTTCGGCTATACGGAATGGCTCGGTTATACACGACTCTATCTGGACAAGTTCTATAAGTACAATGTCTTCGTGCCATCGCCCTTCTATACCAACCTGACGGCTTCGGCCACGTTGCGCCTGCAGCAGAAGTACCGCTGGAACTTCCATCAGGATATGCAGCAGATGCTGCCGCGAATGGCGCTGACAGGCTTTGACCACGCCATGTTTTTCCTGAGCGGTCTGAACCAGTACGGAAAGGACTTCAATGGCGAAAAGGGACAGTCGGCATACAAGGCCGTACAGACACCGCTCGTCTTCGAGCGCATCGGCAATGGCGGCCTGCGTAACCGTACGCTGCTGCTGGTCAACTATCAGCCCAGCCAGCAGACAGTCCTCATTAAATAATAACGATTCATGAGAAAACTGACCATCAGCCTCCTGCTGACTATCATAGCCGCGGCAAACACCTATGCACAGGTGGGCGAATACCGTAGCGAGTTGGCCTTCGGCGTTAATGCCGGCGCAACGATGACCACCGTCAACTTCCAGCCGAAAGTGCCGCAAGACCAGTTCATCGGCAAGACGGCAGGCTTGACGCTCCGCTATACCGGCGAGAAATATTTCAACAGTATCTGTGCCATCGTGGCCGAGCTGAATATGGCCGAGATGGGATGGAAGGAGAGCATACTCACGCCGGAAGACCAGCCCGTCATGCGTGTGGATGCCGACGAGCCCGAGCGCTACGAACGTAAGCTGACCTACCTGCAGGTTCCCGTCTTTGCCCGTTTGGGATGGGGACGCGAACGACAGGGATTCCAGTTCTTCTTCCAGGTAGGCCCGCAGGTGGGCTTCCTGCAGAAAGAGCAGACGACCAAGAATTTCGAGATAGCCAACCGTAACTCGTACGATCGTACCTCGCAGATTATTGCCCAGGACACGATGGATGTCGAGAATAGGATGGACTACGGCATTGCCGCCGGCCTCGGACTGGAGTTCTCGCACCGGAAGGTAGGACACTTCCTGCTGGAAGGCCGTTATTATTATGGGCTGGGCAACCTCTATGGCAACTCCAAGCGTGACTACTTTGCCATCTCCAACATGCAGAGCATCGTCATCAAGCTGTCGTATCTCTTTGACATTTCGCGCACAAAGAATTCAAAAATCAAATAAGTTATGTTCGAGAACCAACCTAAAGGACTCTATGCGTTGGCATTAGCCAACACGGGCGAGCGATTCGGCTACTACACCATGCTCGCTGTCTTCGCACTCTTCCTGCGTGCCAACTACGGCCTTGATGCCGGTTGGGCAGGTGAAATCTATAGTGACTTCCTCATGCTGGTCTACTTCCTGCCTATCGTGGGCGGTTGGCTGGCTGACCGTTTCGGCTTTGGCCGCATGGTCACCATCGGCATCCTCATCATGTTTGCCGGTTATCTGCTGCTCTCCGTCCCCTTGGGTGGCGATACGGTTGCGCTGGTGGTGATGCTGGCTGCATTGGTACTCATCGGACTGGGAACAGGCCTTTTCAAGGGCAATCTCCAGGTGATGGTGGGCGACCTCTACAATGACCCCAAGTACGCCGGCCAGCGTGACTCAGGTTTCTCTATCTTTTACATGGCCATCAACATCGGCGCCCTCTTTGCACCGACGGCTGCCGTGAAGATTATGGAGTGGGCACAGCAGAACCTTGGCACATCGGTCAACGACTCCTACCACTTCGCCTTCGCCGTAGCTTGTGCCTCGCTCATCCTCTCCATAGCCATCTACTACATCTTCCGCGGCACCTTCCGTCATGTAGAAGGCGGCACGAAGAAGGAAGGTGAGCAGGCTGAGGTAGAGGAACTGCCGAAGGAGGAAACCAAGGCTCGCATCGTTGCCCTCTGCTTGGTGTTTGCCGTTGTGATCTTCTTCTGGATGGCTTTCCACCAGAACGGTCTGTCGCTGACCTATTTCGCCGACGAGTTCACAGCCAAGACGTCGACAGGCGTTGAGGGCATGGCGTTCAACGTTTGGAACCTCGTAGCCATCATCTTCATTGTCTACGCCCTGTTCTCGCTGTTCCAGAGCAAGACAGGCAAGGGCAAGGCCATCTCGGCGGTGGTTATCGGCATCGCCCTGGCTTTCCTCTTCCTGCAGTACGACGCTACCAAGGGTGAGATCGTGGCTGTCTCAGCACCCATCTTCCAGCAGTTCAACCCCTTCTATGTGGTTGCCTTGACGCCCGTGTCGCTGGCTATCTTCGGCTCGCTGTCGGCTAAGGGCAAGGAGCCTTCCGCTCCGCGTAAGATTGCCTACGGTATGGTTGTTGCCGGCCTGGCCTACTGTCTGATGGCTGTTGCCTCGTTTGGCCTGCCCATGCCGCAGACCACCGTTGGCGCCGATGGCGAACAGGTGGCCGTCCACATGGCCGACGTCACGCCGCAGCTCCTCATCTACACCTATCTCATCCTGACCTTTGCCGAGCTGCTGCTCTCGCCGATGGGTATCTCGTTCGTCTCGAAGGTGGCTCCTCCGAAGTATAAGGGCCTGATGATGGGTGGCTGGTTTGTGGCTACCGCTATCGGCAATAAGCTCGTTGGCATCGGTGGTTATCTCTGGGGTAATATTCCCCTCTGGGCTGTCTGGACCGTCTTCATCGCACTCTGTCTCATCTCGGCCGTCTTCATGTTCTCCATCATGAAGCGTCTGGAGAAAGTCTGCTGATGTCATATATACCGTTCCTGGTGCTGATAGCACTTATCACGTGTTGCGTTGCCGCCTTTGGTAACGCAACACTTGATGGTGCCTCACAGGTGTCCGGCTACGAGGCACGTCTTCTGAGCCGTTCTTGTGAGGATGGCGCCACAGTTACCTCTGTTCTCGTGCCTTGGAATACCTGTGGTCTGACGCAAAGCACCGTGCTCGGCGTGGCCACGCTGACTTACCTGCCTTACTGCTTTTTCAACATCCTGTCTCCGCTGACGAGTATCGTTGTGGCAGCCATTGGCTGGAAGATCGTGCGCCGTAAGTCATAGTCGATGCTGGCACTACTGTTATCCTCTTTCCTGACGTTTGTCGAGTTGAATGGTGAAAACCTTTTTGACTGTCAGCACGACTCGCTGAAGCAGGATACTGAATACCTGCCTGACGCCACGCGCCATTGGACGCGTAAGCGCTATTGGCGCAAACTGAACAATATCGCTCAAGAATTACTCTCCGTCTGTGATGACGGCGTGCCTGACCTGATTGCTCTTTTGGAAGTGGAGAACGATAGCGTGATGAACGCCCTCTGCCATCGTTCGTTACTGCGCAATGCTGGCTATCAGTATGTGATGACAAATTCGCCCGATCTTCGTGGCGTTGATGTAGCGCTACTGTATCAGCCATTAACCTTTGCCCTCGATACCGCTTTTTCCTTACGTGTGACGCCAGTCACGAATATGCGCCCTACGCGTGACATCCTCTATGTCCGTGGACGTGTCGTTACAGGCGACACTCTTCATATCTACGTCGTTCACGCCCCCAGTCGTTACGGTGGTGAAAAGTATAGCCGTCCGTTCCGTCAGGCCGTCGCGTCACGTCTCTGTGCCTCGATGGACTCTCTGCGTAGTCTGTCGCCAGGAGCCAAGATTATTGTTGCAGGCGACTTCAATGACAGCGCCGACAGCCCGGCTATGCAGCAGTTAGAAAGTCATGACATGAAAAACCTGACGTGTCATGCCGCAGGTGCCAACGGCGCTCGCGGTACCTACCGCTATCAAGGCGAGTGGGGGAGCCTGGATCATGTCCTGGGCTCCCCCACCATAGTGAATATCGTTGATTCTGTTTTTATCCATGCGCCACGGTTCCTGCTTGAGGAGGAACCGCGCTATGGCGGTCTGCGTCCGCGACGCACTTATAATGGTATTCGCTATCAACCAGGTTATAGCGATCACCTGCCGCTCGTCGTCAGACTACGTCTCGAACGCTAATGGCTCTACTACTTCTTCTTCACAGGGTCGCAAGTCAGTCCGCAGCCCAGCTTCTTGAATATCTTACGGTCCACTTCTGACAGCATCACTGTCGAGTGTACCTGGCAGTCGCGAAGTCGTGGCAGCTGCTCCAATGCTTGTCGGCAACGCTCATCGCTCTCGCTGACTACAGAAAGGGCTACCAGCACCTCGTCAGTATGCAGACGTGGATTCTTGGCACCTAAGTATTCTGTCTTGGTCTTCTGAACGGGTTCGATGAGCGACTGGGGAATGAGTTTCGCCTCGTGGTCGATGCCCGCCAGATACTTGGTGGCGTTCAACAGCAGGGCTGCACTACATCCTAACAGGGGTGTCGACTTGGCTGTAATGATAGTACCATCTTCCAACTCAATGGCTGCTGCCGTGTGACCGCTTTGAATCTTCTTCTCGTAGGCTGCCACCGTCACCTTACGTGTGGCGGTCGATATCTTGGCCTGGTTGAAGAGCAAGCGTATCTTGTTGACCTCATTCTCATTGTCGGCACCATTGGCCATTTTGTTCGTGGCATCGTAGAAACGGCGGATAATCTCGTCGCGGCTGGCCTCACAGCATACTTCATCGTCGGATATACAGAAACCAACCATATTGACGCCCATATCGGTCGGCGACTTGTAGGGATTCTCTCCGTAGATACCCTCAAACAGGGCGTTGAGCACAGGGAATATCTCGATGTCGCGGTTATAGTTGATGGCTGTCTTGCCGTAGGCCTCCAGATGGAACGGGTCAATCATGTTCACGTCGTTCAGGTCGGCCGTGGCTGCTTCATACGCAATGTTGACAGGATGTTTCAATGGTAGGTTCCAGACGGGGAATGTCTCAAACTTCGCGTAGCCGGCACGGATGCCGCGCTTATTCTCGTTGTAGAGCTGGCTCAGGCAGGTGGCCATCTTACCACTACCAGGTCCGGGAGCCGTTACGATGACCAGTGGGCGCGTCGTCTCAACATAGTCATTCTTGCCAAAACCCTCGTCACTGGCAATCAGTTCCACATTGTGAGGATAGCCGTCGATGGGGTAGTGGATGTATGACTTGATGCCCTCGCGTTCCAGTCTGTGACGGAATTGGTCGGCGGCATGTTGGCCGTTGTAATGGGTGATAACCACCGAACCCACCATAAAGCCGCGGCGCATGAATTCATCACGCAGTCGGAGCACATCCTCGTCGTAGGTGATGCCAAGGTCTGCACGAATCTTGTTCTTTTCGATGTCCTCAGCGCTGATGACTATCAGAATCTCAATGCTTTCGCGTAACTGTGCCAGCATTCTAAGTTTTGAGTCAGGCTTAAAGCCCGGCAGTACGCGTGATGCATGATGGTCGTCGAACAGCTTGCCGCCTAACTCCAGATAGAGCTTGCCGTCAAACTCTGCTATACGTTCACGGATATGTTCCGACTGTATCTTCAGGTATTTGTCGTTATCGAATCCTATTTTCATAATCCTATTCTTGAATATTTGGGAGTTCCAGACCAATACCTTTCTTCTTGTCTACCACCTTCAGGACAAAACCGAGAATGAGGGCGGCGACACCGAGGCAGGCCAGCATGATGAGCGGAGCTGTGTAGTCGAACTTTGTGGGGTCGGTGACACCAGGGTTAGTGGCATCGAGCACCTTGCCGATGAGTAGCGGGAAGAGCCACAGGCCGATATTCTGAATCCAGAATATGAGGGCATAAGCCGAACCGATGACTTTAGCATCGACGAGTTTCGGTACTGAAGGCCAAAGCGATGCAGGTACCAGTGAGAACGATGAGCCGAGCACGAGGATGGTAACGTAGGCAATGATGATACCGCCGACTGCCGAACCCTTGAACAGGGGCAAGATGAATGCAAACGTCAAGTGACAGCCGATAAGCAGCAGAGAGCCTAAGATGAGCATCGAGGCGGCTTTACCCTTGTGGTCGACATAACTGCCAAGGATAGGTGTGATGAGCACGGCCAGCAGGGGGAAGACGGCGAAGATGGATTCTGCCGACTGGCGCATGAAGCCCATATAACAATAGGTGATGAGGGCGACAATCGACAGTCCCAGTAAACCATATTTCAAACCGGTCTTTTTCTGGAAGTTCGAGGCGAAACCGGCAGCAGCAACAATCAGCATGATGATGTACTGCACAATGGTGACGTCGGGCTTAGCCCAGAACGAGTCGGCGGCAGGAGCGGTGAGCGTCAGGTTGCATTGCAACATGTTGACGGCGTACTTCTGGAAGGGGAAGATGGCCGAGTAGTAGAGTACGCACAGTAGGGCGACGAGCCAGAAACCGCTATCGGTAAGAATCTTACCGAGGTCGCTGACCTTGAAGGGATCGTCCTTCTCCTCGGCCTCGCCAGTCTGTGCATCGAGCTTCTGGTCCATGACGAAGTAAACGATGGTCATGATGAGGGCAATGCACATGAGCACAACGCCAAAAGCCACCGAACGGCTAACGCTGACAACACCTCCGAGACGGGCGAAGAACGGCGAGAAGATCATACAGGTAGCAACGCCCAGACGTGCCAAGGCCATCTCGGAACCCATGGCCAGTGCCATCTCGCGCCCTTTAAACCACTTGACGATACCGCGCGACACGGTGATGCCTGCCATCTCGCAGCCACAGCCGAAAATCATGAAGCCGCAGGCAGCAAACTTGGCTGAGGCGGGCATCCCGGCGTAGAATGGACTCACACCGAGCTCGTCGAACAGCGGTATATAATTAAGGTTATTCGTAAACCACGTCTCCAGGCTACTGCCGATGAACGACTCGCTGACGGCATACCACTTGATGACAGCGCCGATAAGCATGACGGCGGCCGCAAGAACAGCTGTGAAACGAACGCCCATCTTGTCGAGGATGATACCGGCAAAGATGAGGAAGAAAGCAAACACGTTGAGGAACACCTCAGAGCCCTGCATCGTGCCGAAGGCGGTGGAGTCCCATCCGCGTGTCTCCTGCATCAGGTCCTTGATGGGCGAGAGGATATCCATGAAAATGTAGCTGCAGAACATGGCCAGTGCCAATAGCAGCAGCGCTGTCCACCGCATGGCGGCGGAGTCACGCAGAGTCTTTTGAATTGTTTCAGACATAATACTTACCTATTATTTATTTTGGGTGCAAAGGTAATCAAAAAAAATGAGAATGGCATTCTTAACATGACAAAAACATCACCATTATTTCAGCCAACGCTGTAACCAACGGAAGTAGGTGCGCTGCCACAGAATACCGTTCTGGGGCTTCAATACCCAGTGGTTCTCATCGGGGAAGATGAGCAGTTGGGCCTCGATACCTCGCATCCGGGCGGCGTTGAAGGCCGACATACCCTGGGTGGCGTTGATGCGGTAGTCTTTCTCGCCATGGATGCACAGAATGGGCGTGTCCCACTTATCCACAAACAGGTGTGGCGAGTTCTTGTAAGTGCGGTCGGCATTAGCCGTGCGGTCTTTGTTCCAGTAGGCGTCATCGTATTCCCAGTTTGAGAACCAGTTTTCCTCAGTCTCTGTGTACATGGCCTCGAGGTTGAAGGCACCGTCATGAGCAATGAAACACTTGAAGCGCTTGTCGTGATGACCAGCCAAATAATAGACTGAGAAACCACCAAACGAGGCACCAACGGCAGCCAGACGGTCGCGGTCGACATAAGGCAGGTTCTCGCAGGCATCGTCGATGGCCGTCAGGTAGTCCTTCATACACTGTCCCGTCCAGTCGCCGCTAATCTCCTCAAGCCACTCCTGTCCGAAGCCCGGCAGACCATGACGGTTAGGAGCCACGATGACGTAACCTTGCGAGGCCATGATGAAGAAATTCCAGCGATAGCTCCAGAACTGGCTTACTGGTGATTGCGGGCCGCCTTCGCAGAAGAGCAGGGTAGGATATTTCTTGTTTTCATCGAACTTCGGCGGTAATACGACCCAATAGAGCATCTGTTTGCCGTCGGTCGTCTGCACCCAGCGCTGTTGAACAGTCGGCTTGTCCAGCTGGTCGAGAATATGCTTGTTCTCGAAAGTCAGTTGCTGTGCGATGGTTTTTACCGGCTTCTTGATGTTAGGGGTGATAATATACAGGTCGGCGGGCGTTGTGTACGAGTGTCGCTCGGCCACGATGTGCTTGCCGTCATTCAACAGTTGCAGCGAGCCATAGTCCGTCCATGAATCTGTCAGCTGTACGAGCTCGCCCTTCATACTGATGGCATACAGGTTCTCTGTGGCGTGCCATACGCCGATGAAATAGATGCAGGCGTCCTTCGTGTCGCTCCAGCAGAAGTCATCGACGCCGGAGTCGAAGGATTCTGTGAGGTAGGTCTTCCGTCCTGTTGTCAGATCGTAGCGGCACAACCGCTGGCGGTCACTCTCGTAGCCGTCGCGCTCCATCGACAGCCAAGCCACGTAGCGGCCGTCGGGCGAGAACTTCGGGTTTTGGTCGTAGCCGACGTTGTTCTTCAGATTGTCGCCATCGTTAACGGCCTGGTTCTTCAGCGTCTTGGTCACATCAACCTCTGGTGCCTCGTAGTTCTCGGGCTTGCAGAGGTTTCTGGTCTTTCTTGTCTCTATGTCATAGAGATAGATGTCGGAGTCGGTGGAGATGCTATACTGTACGCCCGTCTTCTTACGGCAGGTGTAGGCTATCTGACGCGAGTCGATGCTCCAGTCGAGCTGTTCCATCCCGCCGAATGGTTCCATCGGACATTCGTATGGCTCGTCCTGGAGGATATCAATACCATTCTCTGCAACGACGAGATCCTCTCCGACCGTATACAAGAAAGGATGCTGAATCGTCTCTACGTAGTGATCCCAGTGGCGGTACATCAAGTCGTTGACCACTCGTCCCGTCGTCTTTGGCAGGTCTTCAGGCTTAGCCTCGATGCTGCCCGTGTAGGCTATCGATTTCAGAATCAGCACCTTCTTGCCGTCGGGTGAGAACTTGAAACCCTCCACCTCGCCAGTCTTTGTCAGCTGGCGACGCTCAGAACCGTCGGCCTTCATCGCCCAGATGTCGCCACCGGAGAGAAATGCGATGGTCTCAGCATTGATCCATTGCGGGTCCGTCTCGCTCTTACTGCCTTTCGTGAGTGTCTGTTGGCCAGTGCCGTCTGTATTGATGACGCAAAGCTTCTGCTGACTTTTGTTCGCCTTAACACTGTAGTAGCCCACTTGGTAGATAATCTTGCTGCCGTCGGGAGCTGCGGCGTAGGCGCCAATACGTCCCATGGCCCAGAGTGCCTCCGGCGTCATCCGACCGTCTTGGATGCTGATGTTCTGTTTGCCTATTTTCACGGTTTCTTCACTTTTTACCTTGCCTGGGAGCAGCATCATTGCTGAGACAAGAATGATTGTTGTTATTGCTTTCATTGTTTGATGTTTTTAATATGGGTGCAAAGATAGTGAAAAAAAATGAAAGAATCAGCAGATTTTAAAAAATGACTGCGATTAAAATAAAAAGATTCTTCGACAACCATTTTTTTTCGTACCTTTGCACGAAAATCTGCGCAAAAATGATGGAAAACGATACTCTCTTGTCCGCGTTGAACGCAAGTCAGCGCGAGGCGGTTCTCTTCTGCGACGGACCGTCGCTGGTCATAGCCGGCGCCGGTTCAGGAAAGACGCGTGTGCTGACCTATAAGATAGCCTATCTTCTGGAGCAGGGTATGCAGCCTTGGCAGATTCTCGCGCTGACGTTCACCAACAAGGCGGCGCGCGAGATGAAGGAGCGTATTGGCCGTCTGGTGGGTGACGAGCGTGCGCGCTATCTGCAGATGGGCACTTTCCACTCCGTCTTTGCCCGAATCCTGCGTGCCGAGGCCGACAAGCTGGGCTTCCAGTCTAATTTCACCATCTACGACCAGTCGGATGCCCGCTCCTTAGTGAAGACCATCATCAAGGAGATGGGACTCGACGACAAGGTCTATAAGCCTGCCTCTGTGGCCGATCGCATCTCGATGGCCAAGAACCACCTGGTGCTGCCCGTCCACTATGCCAGTACGGCATGGGCCACTGACGATGCCGCATCGAAGCGTCCAGCCGTCAAGGATATCTACCTGCGCTATTCCGAGCGCTGCCGTCAGGCTAACGCGATGGACTTCGACGACCTGCTGGTGCAGACCTATGTGCTCTTTGAACAGCACGAGGACGTGCGCCGCAAGTATGTCGAGAAGTTCGGCTTCGTACTGGTCGACGAGTATCAGGACACGAACTACGCGCAGCAGCAGATTGTCCTGCAGCTGACACGTGAGCGCCAGCGTGTCTGTGTCGTTGGCGACGATGCCCAGAGCATCTACAGTTTCCGCGGGGCCAACATCGACAATATTCTGAACTTCCGCGAGGCCTACGATGGTGCCCGCCTCTTCAAGCTGGAGCAGAACTACCGCTCGACGCAGCATATTGTGCAGGCCGCTAACTCGCTGATACGCAAGAACGAACGCCAGATACCGAAGGACGTGTATAGCCGCAACGAGGTGGGCGACATGCTGACGCTGAAGCCCGCCTATTCCGACCGCGAGGAGGCCATCATCGTGTGTCAGGACATCTCGCGCCTGCGCCGCGAGGATAAGTGCAGCTATAGCGATTTCGCCATCCTGTACCGCACGAATGCACAGAGTCGTTCGTTCGAGGAGCAGATGCGCAAGGACAACATCCCGTACCGCATCTACGGCGGCCTGTCGTTCTACCAGCGCAAGGAAATCAAGGACGTCATTGCCTACTTCCGCATGGTGGCCAATCCCGACGACGAGGAGGCCTTCAAGCGCATCGTGAACTACCCCACACGAGGCATCGGCAACACGACGATAGACAAGATTGTGAGTACCGCCAACAGCTATGGCGTCAGCCTGTGGCGCGTCATCTCCGAGCCCGTGCTGTTTCCGCTCGATGTTAATAAAGGTACGCTCGCGAAGATTGAGGCGTTCCGCCAGCTCATCGACGGCTGGCGTCAGCGCTTGACCACGGAGGATGCCTACCAGCTGGGCCATGACATCATCATGACGAGCGGCATCAGCCGCGACATCTACAGCAGCCACAACCCCGAGGACATCTCGCGACAGGAGAACCTCGAGGAGTTCCTCAGCGGTATGCAGGACTTCGTCGAAGGCCGGCGCGAGGAGGACATGGGCGACCAGGTCTATCTCACCGACTTCCTGCAGGAGGTGGCGCTGCTGACCGACCTCGACAGCGACGACGGCGACGAAAACGACAAGGTGGTGCTGATGACCATCCACGCGGCGAAGGGTCTGGAGTTCCCGACGGTCTTCATCGTGGGTCTCGAGGAGAACATCTTCCCGTCGCCCATGTGTACGGGCTCCATGCGCGAGCTCGAGGAGGAGCGCCGACTGCTCTACGTGGCCATCACGCGTGCCGAGAAACATTGCATCATGACCTGTGCGCAGAACCGTTTCCGCTACGGCCGTATGGAGTTTGATACGCCCTCGCGCTTCATCAAGGATATTGATCCGCGGCTCATCCGCGTGCTTTCAGAGACAGGTACTGACACCTTTACGCGTAGTGCCAGACAGACGACAAGTCGCGGTAGCGACTGGATGCAGAATCCGCGTCCCGTGGCCACGCAGTTCCGTGCCGACCCCAAGCCGCGCCTCGTAGCTCCCCGTCAGCCGGAGCGTCCCGTCGACCCCTTCGGTCCTAACTTCAAACGCCTGCATCAAGTGGTGGCACAACGTTCATCGGTTGCGGCTACTACGGCCGCGGCTACCGCCGGCGACGCTCTTCAGGAGGGGTCCGTCATCGAGCACCAGCGTTTCGGCGTGGGCCGTGTGGTGAAGCTCGAGGGAGTGGGTGAGAACCAAAAGGCAACCGTCGAGTTCAAGAATACCGGAACCAAGCAGCTTCTCCTGAAGTTCGCACGTTACAAAGTGATAGGGTAGGCGAGCCGCTCGGCTATTGACAGGCATTAGGGAAATTATTTCGCCCCCTTCCGTCGGTTGCACTCGCGGCAGAGCATCTGACAGTTCTCGACGACCGTACGGCCACCCTCGCGCCACGGCGTGATGTGGTCGCCCTCCATGAACTCGAAGTCGTACTCCTTGCCGCACAGCGATTACTTTTTACGCCAATAATTTTGTTCTTTCAGAATTATTCCCTATCTTTGCGGCAGAAACATAAAAAATGGAAACGATATGACACAGTTGGTAATCACATTGAAAGACCAGTCCTATCTCCCCAACATCCGGCGCATCGTGAAGTCGCTGGTGGGTGTCGAGAAGGTTACGACAACCAGGGTTCCTGCCAGCCCCGTCATGCACAAGAAACGCCTCTCACGCTTGGAACAGTCGTTACTCGATGCCAAGGAAGGACGAGTACATTCGTACGAAAGTAGCGAGGAGTTCTTCAAGAAAATGGGAATCTGATGTACAAAATTAAGAACACAGGCACTCACTCAGACTTGTTCTGAGGACAATAATAACAGAAATGTATAATTCTTAAAACCTCGATGCCTATGGGCTGAATAAAGACAAAACCACCGATGCAATAGCATCAAGGACATATAGGATGAATTTCCACTTTTAGATTCTTGTTTCATCGAAATCGGCAAAATTTCACAAGTCATCAAGAACTGAAGTAGGAGTTCACGCCAGACGGCGTGGGCATTTACTCGTTGAAGATGACATGGTGTTTGCCGATACCAGATGAAACGTAGACGAAGTAACTTGTCCACGTTTTCTTTTTGTATAATAACAAGCAACTATTAACATAAAACTATAAATGTATGGCACTTATTGATGTAATAAAGTGTGATATTGTAGATGGTGAGTTTTGTTACAAGTTCCCATCTGATGACCTAAAACTTGGTTCTCAACTGATAGTTTATCCGTCACAAACTGCCTTCTTTGTAAAAGGTGGTGAGATTCTGGATGCTTTCACTTCTGGTACATACACTCTGTCTTCAGAGAATATTCCGTTGCTTAATAAGGTTATAAACATTCCTTTCGGTGGAGATTCCCCATTCAAGGCAGAGGTTTGGTTTATTAACCAAATTAGTAAATTGGATATGCCCTGGGGGACTCCGCAGCCCATTCTCCTTGAAGACCCTAAATACAAGATAATTGTGCCAGTCCGTTCTAATGGTCAATACGGTTTAAGAATAAAAGATCCTCGTTTGTTCTTAGAGACGCTGATTGGTAACATGTCTGCCTTTACCGCAGATAAAATCAGTCAATACTTTAAAGGCAGACTGATTCAAGCACTTAATTCGCTACTTGCAAAACAGATAGTTGAGAGGAACGTTTCCATTCTCGATATTAACACTGAACTAATACCCATGTCAGAACAATGTGAAACACAGCTCAACGACATAATGGGTAAGTACGGAATAGAGATTAAAGAATTCTCTATCATGTCGGTAAATGTGCCTGAGAATGACGAGAGTGTTATCAAGCTCAAAGAGGCAAAAGCAATGATGGCAAGGCTCAACATCACTGGTAAGGATGTTTATCAGATGGAACGTAGCTTTGATGTATTGGAAAAAGCCGCCGGTAATGAAGGTGCCGGTGGACAGATGATGGGAATGGGGGTTGGACTTGGAGCTGGGGTTACTGCAGGTAGTACAATGGCTCAGATGTCTTCCCAAATGATAAATACTAATCCCAATCCGACACCCCCACCTTTGAACATTGATAAGCAATACTATATCCATATGGATGGCGCACAGATAGGAGGACAAACCACCACAAGCATACAAAGCCTTATCCAGCAGGGTAAGGTTAATGGCGAAACGCCAGTATGGAGTGCCGGTATGGCAAATTGGGTCAGACTAAAAGAAGTACCTGAACTTAGTGCATTACTTTCCAATATTGTCCCACCACCAATGAATTTGTAATATGAAGAAACTTATTATTCTAACAACAATCATTCTATTGGTAGTAAACGGACTGCTTGGCCTAATCCTCACAGCTTACCAATCTACCAACGTATATTTGAATAGTGCAGTGATTCTGCTTAGCGGTATCGTTCTATGGGTGGTGTCATCCACGCATTTGAAAGATGCATTTAAGATTTCCCTGACAAGTCTGTTTGCTGTCATTGGCTGTATAGAATATATTCTCGGTTTCTTCGCCCCTGCCGAATGGAGCAATAACTGGTTTGCCATTTTAGTGATAGCCATATTAGCCATAGAAATCTTCATTGTATTAGTGACGAATTTAGTAACAAATAAAAATTAATGAGTATGAAAGCTTTAACATGCGAAATGTGCGGAAGCACCAATCTTATTAAAGAAGGCGGCGTATTTGTTTGCCAGTCTTGCGGCACAAAGTATTCCGTAGAGGAAGCAAAGAAAATGATGGTTGAAGGAACCGTCGATGTCAAAGGTACTGTTAAAGTTGATACCTCTGACGAATTGAAAAACCTCTATGAAATTGCCCGCAGAGCCAAGGATTCGGACAATAGTGAAAATGCCACTAAGTATTATGATATGATACTTGTGAAAGATCCTAGTAGTTGGGAGGCAAATTTTTATGTCGTATATTATAAAGCAATGAGTTGCACAATAGGTCAAATAGTGAGTGCAGGTAATAGTGTTATGAATTGCCTACCTTCTGTCATTGATTTAGTTGAAAGCAATGTCGCGGAAAATGAAAAAGAAAATGTATTTAAGGAAATACAAGCAAGATGTTCAATAATTGCTCACATGTTAAGTAACGCTGCTGAAAGTACATATCTCGATACTGATGTAGAGTACAGAAATGATTATTTTGGCGACTTTTCTGATAGAGTTCTAGCAGCCACTTTTGTTTGCCATACCTTTGGTAATATTATTGAAGAAAAATATCAGGGGAAATATAGTGCTTTGTCTGTGGAATCATGGAAAGATGGCATTAAAGTTTTTCAAACTTATACAAAGCACTTGTCTAGTTTCCTTGATGTTACGGGAATACAAGAAAGTATTGATGAATGGGGTGAAAAAATCAAAAAATATGACCCCTCTTTTGACACGCCGCAGTTAAGGAAAAAATCATCCAGTTCAACTCCATCTTCCACTGCAGAAGCATCTTCATCTGGCTGCTATGTTGCTACAGCTGTTTATGGTTCTTATGATTGCCCAGAAGTTTGGACACTTCGTAGATTCAGAGACTTTACATTGGATGAAACATGGTATGGACGCTTGTTTATAAAGACTTATTATGCCACAAGTCCTACATTCGTGAAGTATTTTGGCAATGTAAAGTTATTCAAGTCGCAAGGAAAGAAGCTGCTTGATAAATGGGTAGCAAAGCTTAATAGCAAAGGCTACGAAAGCACTCCCTATGAGGATAAATATTAAATAAAAAAGAAACGTTCTATTGATAAACAATTAGTAAGATTATCACACATCATGTCTGCCAGCCTGTCAGTCAGGTTGGCAGATTATCTTTTTGGCCTGCTTTTTGCCCATGCCTTCTTGATTATATAATCTTTTTGACAATAAATAGTTAATAGGCCTATGGACAAATACGCCATTTATACTTATTCTTTCACAGACGCGCCCGTGCAGGGTGACTGGACCAATGGGAATGAGGTAACTCGCCCTGATTCTTCGGATGAGCACCGTAGAGCGATGCTTGACCAATTGTTTGGTAGACAAAACACTTTGTTTGCCATGAAGAAACAAAACAAGCATGATGCAGATGACTACCCTTGTACAGTGCTTGCTCATCCTGAGAGGTTCGTGTTGCTTAGGATAGAACGACCTAAGACGGAAAAGATTTTCGAGAAGCATGAGTCTCAGCGTGGAGAAGCAGCACGCATTGACGAACGTTTCCTGCCGTCATTTCCTTATATTTATGTAATTATTGACTGCCGCGAAGGATGTGGCTGCAAGATAGCTATCAGTATTGATAGCAGCGCGTGGCGCAGTACTGACAAGGTGGCTGATTTGGTTCAGGAGAATGTGAACCGCCAGTTGGAGAGCCTGTCTCGTGGTTTTGGTATCAAGGTTGAGCCTGAGTTGATGCAGTTGGACTTTGTGTCTCACTCGAGAAGGCTTATCAAGAAACAACGGTTAGGGGTGAACAGGATGACATTTTATTTTACCCGAGGGATGATAAATCCGAAAGTTGAGGATATCGTCAGTAGTGACCCTTTCATAAAAAGACTGTTTCGAAGCATGTATAATGCTCAACATGGGCAATTGACACTATACAACCCCGATACCCATGAAATCCTTGCTCAAAAGGCCCGAACACTGGAGCACCTTGTTAAGCTTGTTGGCAGCGACCCAGTATCAGAGCCCTTTCGCTTAAAAATGAGCTATTCAGATGGCAGCACCTATAGTTGTGGCAAGGATATTAGAATGGAATTCCGTATGGACGAGATGGCTTTCATGGCGATGTTTGGTGAGGGAAGTCTATTTCCGGAACATGAGATTGGTGCGTGGTTTGATGGTGTAACTAAACAAATTGAGGAACAACGAAATGCAGAACAATCTAAGCAAACAGGAACGTCAGCGGGTGAGCTATCACTTTGGGACGGAGGGACAACAGCACCCGCTGCTGCAGGCATGTAGTGTTATCTTTACCATTAGGGCGGGGAAACTTGACGGAAATAAAATCAAGGCTGAAGATGTCTTTCGTCTGGTCGCAAGTATGCTTGACCTGCTTTTTTCTGATTCAAGGATTCAGACCTGGACGCAGCAGGACATTGATGACTTATGGTGTGAGCAAACCCAGATGTTACTCGACTGGCCTGATACTACGGTGAACGATAGGCAGCTAATTGTCGATACAGAGTTCCGCATTGTCCGTAAACTGCTTTGTCACCATTGGGACACTTATTACAGCGAATGGCTCTATGGTTTGTTCTCCACAACAATCGACAATGAAAGTAAAGACAGTAGCGAAGATGAACAGCAGCGAATCCAGAAGCGGCTTTTGGATTTCAGCGATAGTCTTAATAATTGGATTAATAACGACTACAACGGTCATCTTAGCATTGAAATAGAGGCTGTGGCTAAAGGCCAAACGGCAGAAGTGAAGCCATTGAAGCCTCATAGTGGCAGAAAGGCTAAAGACCTAAAAAGTATCATTGAGACATTTGACTATTTGCCTCGCATTGACGACAGAGGACAGCGCCTTCAGGCTTTCTATCAAGGCCTGAGGGGGAGGTTTATCGATATCAATACTCAGCAAAAAGATTTCATTGACCTATTTCAGAATACGACAACAACGCATAAGATAGTCTGGATACAGGAAATTATCAAACTAAAATACTTAATATTGCGAATTGAGAAATATATAACCTGTCCCAAGGGACTTACTATATGGCAAATCGTTTGTGCTCATTTCCAAATTAGGTCAAAGCGGAAGGAGACGGATGACAATATGACAAATGACAGTTATGTAATTGAAGACCTTCATACAAGGCAGTTTACTAAAGCAGGCAAGATTCCTGAAGCAGTTGAAGACCTTGACAGAATCATCAGGATACTTGACCCTAAGATAAACTACGATGAAGTGCTTCAAGACTACTTGGATGCTCAGTTGGAGCATGACGAGATAAAGGATACGGAGGATGCATTAGCCAACGGTCTTAATACGGACACAGGAGTATGATTCGGCACAAAAGTCGGCATAAATATATTTTTTTGATTATTTTTTTTCATTCCGCAAATAGCCTGTCAGCAGGTTGTTTGCGGATATTTTTTTGCGCTATTATTAGTCGGCATTAATTACCACTCGGCATTAATTCGAATTAAAGCCGCCTCATTCTTCCATTCTTGAGCTCTCTCACATGAGAGCAAAAGATTTATGTATGAAGAATTGTTTAGAGTAGTTTCGCAAGGAAATGTGAGCTACATCCCCTCCTCGAAGGAGGCGAACGGCCAGCTGGCCAAGTCTGAAATCCGACTGAAAATGTTGGGTGGTTCTAAATTCAGCGACGAGTTTGTCGCTACACTCTTTGGCAATCTTGCCCAGTGCCGCTTCTATGAGGGCGACGTGGTGGTTGCCGTGCTCCGCTTCTCGGTTCATGAGGTGAACGGATGCCTGTATCAGGATGTGGTGTGTAACGACCTTGTCAAACTTAATCAATAGGAGGACTGGCTATGAATAAAAGTGTTTCTATCAATGGTGTTGCCGTTGTGACTCGTGACGAGAACCTGAGAGTGAAGTTCGTGCAGTTCCTTCCTGACGATGAGCTGACGCCCGTATTGGGACAGGGTTGCAAAACCTGCGGACAGTTGCAGCTGCTGCGTAATGCCGCCTTCGACTATGTGGCCAACAAGCCGCGTGTGCGCAGCAATGCGCTACTCATACGCAAGGCTCGTCACGGCCGTCTGTCAGGAACTAAGGATAAGGCGTATCAGCTGACGCTGAAGTGTTTTGCCACCGAGGGTATTGACTGGCAGAGGGCGTTTGTCGAGGAGCCTATAGAGGTGATGACCGACCTGATGGGCAGGAAGCGCATGCGCGAGATTCTGACTGAGGTGTTGAACCGGCTGAACTCAGAAGCCTCATAGGAGAAGAGTCTGTCAACAACGACCATGAGTATTACTTCAGTTACTTCAGTTCTTCAGTTAGATTTTAAGGGTGTGTTATACTTCAATCTCTCTTATTATTATATATAACTACTTAATAATTAATTAGTTATAATATGTATATAATAGAACATGGGAATTGTATACCCCCTCGAAGACAACTGAAGTAACTGAAGAACTGAAGAAAGAAAAAGAAAACAAAACTGTATAATTCATCTAAAAAGCAGATTATCAATATGTTATACGATATCACAAAACCCGTAGCGCCCGCGATGCCGAACCTCGGCAAGGGCCTTGAAGCTATCCGACTGCTGCTCTCTCAGACGAGCCAGGACATGCATGCTCCAATCCTGCCCATGCTCTTTCCTGTACTGGGCGCAAAGATTTCGAACGTAGAATTTCAGTACCCGAGCGGAGAATGGCTCGAATTGTGCGGACAAATGGCGGCCTTGGTAGCCGACAGCGGCAACAATAAAGGTCAGTTTGGACTTCTGGTGGAAGCCATCATGCGCGATGAACGACGCTCGGACAAGGAAGAGCTGGATAAGTTCCTTGTCTATCAGAAGACATGCAAGAAGCGCTCTCAAACCAAGGAACGTCCCGAGGAGGTGTTTCCGCAGATGAGATTCTTACCGTCGGACACAACACGCCCAGGCTACCTGAAGGCTCAGATGGCGGCTGAGGCGCACGGTGGCTACACCACGTTCATCGACATCCCTGAGATTGACATGCTCATCAATCTTTGTGGGGGCAAGAAGCAGGTGACGCAGATACTCAGGCTCATACATGACCGCAAGATCTATCAGGCATTAAGAGCCACACTTGACGGCGTGTCCGGTTCGGCTACTCTTAGAACCAACATCACGATGTCCAGTACGCCAGTAGTTGTCAGGAATTTCCTGAAATATAACCTGTATGACGGCACCTTGGGCAGAATCGTCTTCTCCTACAAGCCTCGCACCAGCCGCAGCGGCCGCATTCCACGCGTAGGTAAGTTCAGCGACGAGTTCTACCAGAAGCTGGACGAGTACTTGGTGCGACTCGATACCTGCAAGGGCCGCTACATCATCAAGCCCCTGAACAAAATCATCGAGCGTTTGGCCGTCGAGATGGCCGAGTTGGGAGACCTGACGGACAACGATGTTCTGTGGGATTACTCAAAGCGAAGTATCGTGGCAGCGTGGAAGGCTGGCTGCGTCATGTGGGCACTCAACAACATGACCTGGACGCGTGCCATGGGCGATGTGGTGGAGTTCCTGGTGTGGCATGACATCTGGAGTCGCTGGGCTATCTTCGGTCAGATGTTGAAGGACGATGATGCCAGTACCACTGAGGCTGGCAAGACTGGACCTGCCAATATGCTCGACGGCATAGAGGGCAACACCTTCAACGAACAGCAGCTCGACGCGCTTCGCCAGACCCTTGGCAAGCCCACGGGAGCTGCCACCAAGAAGCAACTTTCAGTATGGAGTGCAAGGGGATGGATTGAGCACTCGGCTCAGACCGGACTCTATGTCAAAACCGAGGCTTACCTAAACCGTACACGCTAATGGAACAATACGAACTACAAAAGCTCCGCGACCTCCCCATTGAGGGGGTCGCCGAGCGACTCGGACTGCGCGTCGTGCGGCACAAGGCGCTCTGCCCCTTCCACGA
>Ga0310694_10001021_pt1 | contig 33351 bp, 18 predicted proteins | sample 174DNAGHGhighgp2_FD_203884 | JGI IMG/M metagenome (GOLD analysis project Ga0310694, IMG submission 203884) | Sheep rumen microbial communities from Palmerston North, Manawatu-Wanganui, New Zealand - 1742 DNA GHGhigh gp2 (v2) (version 2) | ecosystem: Host-associated > Mammals > Digestive system... | reverse complement strand
CTGCTTTACAATCAGGACACCGACAGCCTGCGACCCAACCGGGAGCATGAATACAGGTGGGACGGTAAGATCGCCGCATACGGAATAAAGGCCGGCGGCGAGACCGAGATGAGGGGCTTCAGGCTCATCTACGACGGGCTGGGACGGCTCGCCGAGGCCCACTATGGGGAGGGTCCCGCTCTCGACCGCAACTATCTCGACTACGACGAGAAGGTGGATTACGACGACATGGGGAACCCCGTTTGGGTCATGCGCAGGGGACAGCTGGGCAACGGCTACTGCGCGGTCATCGACGACATCACGCTCGAATATGATGGCAACAGGGTCGTGAAGACCACGGACGACGGGTACATCCCCACCTGGAGCGGTGCTTTCGACTTCGTGGACATCGAGGACGAGTCCGTGGAGTACGAATACGACGAAAACGGGAACATGACGAAAGATTTGGATAGAGACATTTTGGAAATCAAATATAATTTGCTAAATTTGCCGTCGATGATCACATTCCAGGACGGCAGCCTCGCAAGGTACACCTATTCGGCCACGGGGGAGAAGCTCCGTGTGGACCATGGCATACGCATGACTCCCGCGCTCGACCCGGCGGCTCAGGCAATCCCTCTTTCCTCCGGCGGGGAAAGCTTGGGGCTTAGGGACCTCATACCCGGCGGTGGAGGCGGCACCATCGACCTGATGGACCTCTCGCGTGTGGACTACTGCGGCAGCGTGGTGTATGACAGGGGAGTGCGCAAGCTGCTCACCGACGAGGGCTATGTCACCTTCGCCGACAACGGCACTCCGCAGTACCACTACTATCTGCGCGACCACCTCGGCAACATCCGCGTGGTGATGGCTCAGGACGGCACGGTGGAGCAGAAGACGCACTACTACCCGTTCGGTGGCATCATGTACGGCAGTGCCGGGCAGGGTGTCCAGCCCTACAAGTACGGGGGAAAGGAGTTCGACCGCACAAACGGGCTTGACTCCTACGACTTCGGGGCGAGGATGTATTTCCCCGACAGGATCCAGTGGATGACCGTGGACCCGATGTGCGAGAAGTATTACAGCATAAGCCCTTATGCGTATTGTGGGAATAACCCTGTGAGATATATTGATCCGGATGGACGAAGAGTTGATGATGTTTATTTTAACGAGGATGGATACGAATTATTTAGAGTAAAAAAAGATGGCCCAAATAATTATTATGTGATAAATACAACAAAAAAAACAAATGAGATTTATACAGAAACTGCTTTGTCGAACCAAAAAGGATGGACCAATCCTATTTCAATTGATGATGCTAATACAGCAGAGGAAAGAATTATGAATGGATACATCACGGGGGAGCATATGAAAAATGTGACTTATATGTTCAATTCCTGTCAAATTGATGGAATATTAAACAGCATCAAAGATGATGGAAAAGGTGGCACGTCTCCAAAAAACAACAGGGAGTATTCAGGAAATCTCAAGCCTGATGGTGTTAAAGACACTAAGGAAGGTCCTGTTGGTGACCCGTCAAGTGGTCAGTATCTTATATCTTTTGGGAATCCAGACTATCATAGTCATGCAAGTGGAACAAAGCCAACAAATAAAAAAGGGTATAGTTATGCATGGCAGCAAGGTCCGAGTGCTCAAGATATAAGAACGGCCAAAAAAGATGAATATGTAATTGGTATGGGTAGTGGGCTTATATACAAATTCAACAAAAATGGAGTTTTTGCCACTATTCCTATTTCAGCATTGACTCCACCTAAAAAAGAGAAATGATTTTGATTTGACTTTTTTTCTTCAATATGCAAGGATTCCACACTCATCGTCCTCGAATTATGCAGCAAAAAGTTTTCATTTTCTGCAAAAGAAAGGTTTTGTGCATTGTCTCAAATCCTATATGTAAAAAATTATTGGTGTCCGAAAAAAATTATTTTCAAATGAGTCAGAAACTTAGATTACCCAATATAGGGTCAAAAACCATCTTAAATGGCCTTTTAAAGCCGATTTTATCACCTAAATCCCCAATATTGAGGGATAAAATGTCTTTAGTACCAGTTTTTGCATCATTTGCATCAAATGGCTTCATAGGTGGCTTGGTTTTCAAATTTGCCTGTCCGACAATTGATTATCAGCTACTTGTGATAAAAAAATAACGATTTTCAGTTTTTATCGGACAGCAATAATAAAAAATGAAGAACTTGGGACTTTTCGATTGACTCAACATTTTAATAATTTTACTATGAGAAATTGTTTTTTGATTATTTTATTGTCTATAAATGTCATTTATTCACATGCGCAAGTAAAAGACTCTATTGTCAATGTTTTTTTAGATAGGTATCTAAACATAAGTTCAACAAAATATGACAATTCTCTTTCAGAAGTAAATGACTCTCTATATCTAAATGTTGTCAGAAATCTTTGTGATACTTTTCTTAATAAGTCAACAAAAGAAGACTCGCTTTTTGTGCAATTTAATGACATAGCATTTAAAAACTATCTTTTTGTAGAAAACGAGTTAAATGCAATGTCAGCAAGTGAAAGGTTACCAAATAATAGAAATACTGAAGTTTTTACAATAAACCAAGCTCTTATTGATGGAGAACTTTGTTTTATAAGCGTTGCCATTCATAGTTTGGACCATCATAAAAAACAATTTGTTACATTGGGGTTTATGTATTATATATTTAAAAAAAAGGAAGGGAGGTATATTTTGGAAAAAAAAGTAGAAAGTAGTTTCTAAGGGTGAATTATGGTGAGAGAGTCACAGGACTGGTTTTTGATTACAAAGAATCACGGGGATAGGTCTTTGACTCCACCAACAAAGTGCAATAATATGAGTTTACTTCGTTATGAGCAATATAAAGTTACGACGCGCACTCTCCTGCATCCCGTGTATCACGGGGACGGAGATTTTGATACGTTTTTTTGATTGTACCACTAGAACCGGATTTGATTGATCCATTATGGAATCACCTTTTTTCGTATAAGTGGAAAATGGTATAAAGCAATTAAAAAGACAACAGAACAATGAAAAAGACAAGTGTTTTCGGTCGATTGGCACCCACCATCGTCTTCTTTGCACTTTCTGCAACAATGTCAATGGCGCAGACCAATCCCAAACCAGGGTATGTCGTCACGAACGATGGAGACACCAGAGGAATTAGGGGGACGGAGATTTTGATTCGTTTCTCTCTGCACTCCGAGAACAGGGAAAATGATTCATTATTATCATTTTCACTAATACGGAATTTGAGCGTTCAATATGTTGTTCTCTTATTTATCACGAATTTTAGAATTAGGCTGTCCAATTAGTTCTATCATCATCCTCGTGGCGTGGAAGTTACAGACCCCACCCCTGACCCCTTACGGGCGGGCACAAGACCCGCCCCTACAGAGGGGAGGGGATACTTTCCCGATAACTAATCACGAATTGGAGAATCATTTTCTATATCGTGAATTAGAGGATATTTTCTTTTTATCACGAATTAGAGAATTTGAGAATTCATTTGAACACTTTCTCACTTTTTTTCATTAATTTCGCACCCGAAAACAGTGAAAGAAAATGAGAAAGTTTTTTAGCATCATCATCCTTATCGCCACTTGGAGTGCTGTCAATGCACAAAACGTGCAGTTGCACTACGACCTTGGGAGCACCCTTGACGACGGCCTTGACGGACGCCCCGCGGTCACCACCACCATAGAATGTTTCAAGCCCGACCGCTGGGGAAGCACCTTCTTCTTCACCGACCTCGACTATTTCCACGACGGCGTGGCAGGAGCCTACTGGGAGGTGTCAAGGGAGTTCAACGTCACCCGCGACAAGCACTGGGCCGCCCATGTGGAATACGATGGAGGACTCACCTCCAGCAAATACACCGACCTCTCCACGCGTTTCCAGCACGCCGCGCTCATCGGCCCTGCGTGGAACTACGCCAGCAAGGACTTCTCCAAGACCCTCTCCTTGCAAGCCATGTACAAGTATTATTTCAAAGGGCAGAACCCGTGGAACCGACCTTTCAGCAGTTTCCAAGCCACAGCCGTATGGGGGTTGCATACCAGCAACCGTATGTTCACCTGCTCCGGTTTCATCGACTGCTGGTATGACAAGAGCGTGAGCGGCAATTGGATTGTCATCACCGAACCACAATTCTGGTTCAACCTCAACGCCCTCAAAGGTTGCCAGAACATCAACCTCAGCCTCGGCACGGAGGTGGAGATGAGCTACAATTTCGTCTATGACAACAAGGGGCGCAACGACAAATTCAGAGCCATCCCCACCCTCGCCGCCAAATGGAGCTTTTAGTCTTTAGATAGACCTTAAAGACCCTAAAAACCCTAAAGACCCTAAAGACCCTAAAGACCTTAAGGACCCTACCCCCAAAAACAAGCAAATATGCTCAAGACCCTCTTTTCTCAAGTCAAGCAATACAAGCGGGTGTCGGTGCTCACGCCCGTCTTCACCTCTCTCGAGGTGGTGATGGACGTGCTCATCCCCTACGTCACCGCCAAACTCATCGATCTCGGCATCAATGCCGGCGACATGGGGAATGTCTACCTTTATGGAGGCATCATGCTCGGCATGGCCTTTTTCAGCCTCATGTTCGGCATCAAGGCCGGACGTTGCTCCGCGATGGCCTCCGCCGGTTTCGCCTGCAACCTCAGGGAGGCGATGTACAGCAACATCCAGACCTTCTCCTTCTCCGACATCGACAAGTTCAGCACTTCGGGTCTCATCACACGCATGACGACCGACGTGTCCAACCTTCAGAACGCCTACCAGCAACTCCTTCGCGTGTCGGTGCGAGCACCCTTCCGCATGCTATTCAGCATCTTCATGTGCTTCGTCATCGACGTGAGGATGAGCATCATCTTCATCGTTGCGATGGCCATCCTCTCCATCTTCCTCTATTTCCTCATCAGCCGCGTGTCGGGGCTCTTCAAGATGGTCTTCGAGCGTTACGACCAACTCAACAGCAGCGTGCAGGAGAACATCACCGGCATGCGGGTGGTGAAAGCCTTCGTCAGGGAAGACTATGAGAACCACAAGTTCCTGCACGCCGCCGAAGGGCTTTACAAGCTCTATGTCCGCACCGAAGGCTTGATGGCACTCAACCACCCCGTGATGAACCTGGTGGTCTATGCCTGCATCATCGCCATCTCCTGGTTTGGAGCGCAGTTCGTCGTTGGCGGAACCCTCACCACCGGCGAGATCACTTCCCTCTTCACCTATGTGATGAGCATCCTCATGTCGCTCATGATGCTCAGCATGATTTTCGTCATGCTCACTCAGAGTGCGGCTAGCGGCCAGCGTGTGGCGGAGGTCATCGACGAGCAAGCCGACATCGTCAACCCCAAGCACCCGGTGACGGAAGTCCCCAATGGCAGCGTGGATTTCAACCACGTCTATTTCGCCTACAAGGCGGGCAGCGGCGAATACGCCATACAAAACATCACCTTCCACGTCAAGTCAGGCGAGACCATCGGCGTCATCGGCGGAACGGGTAGCGGCAAATCGTCGCTCGTCAACCTCGTGAGCCGTCTCTACGACGTCTCCAAGGGCAGTGTCATGGTAGGCGGTCGCGACGTGCGCCAGTACGACCTCGACACCCTTCGCAACGCCGTCTCCGTCGTCCTCCAGAAAAACGTGCTCTTCTCCGGCACCATCCTCGACAACCTCCGCTGGGGCAATGCCGACGCCACCCTTGAGGAGTGCAAGGAAGCCTGCCGCATGGCCTGCGCCGATGAGTTCATCGACCAGATGCCACAAGGCTACGACACCCGCATCGAGCAGGGCGGCACGAATGTCTCCGGTGGGCAGAAGCAACGCCTCTGCATCGCCCGGGCATTGTTGAAGAAACCCCGTGTCCTCGTCCTCGACGACAGCACCAGCGCCTGCGACACCGCCACCGATGCCGCCATCCAGCGCGCCTTCAGGGAAGACCTCCCCCATCTCACGAAAATCATCATCGCGCAACGCATCTCCAGCGTGAAGGACTGCGACCGCATCCTCGTCCTCGACAAAGGCAAGGTCAGCGGCTTCGACACCCATGAGAACCTCCTGCGCACCAACGCCATCTACCACGAAATCTACACCATCCAGAACGAGGATGGCGGCGACTTCGACGAGCCACGCAAGAACCGCCGGCAGAAGAGCACCAACAAACCTAAAAACAAGAAGTCATGAGAATGGGCATGCGCACACCTCCCGGAGAGGTGTATTCACAAAAGATGGGCAAGAACAAGAAAGCCACGCTGCTGAGACTGTTCAAATTTGTGATGAAAGACTACAAGTTCTCCTTCATCACCGTCTTCGTCTTCATCATCGTCTCCTCCTGCGCCACGCTGATGTCCACCCTGTTCACCAAGACGCTCATCGACGACTACATCAAACCCTTGCAGGGAGTGGACAACCCCGACTTCTCCCCGCTCGCCGCAGCCCTCCTCAAACTTGCGGCGGTGCTCATCGTCGGCGTGGCCTGTTCCTACGCCTACAACCGCATCATGATCAAAGTCAGCCAAGGCACCATGCTCAAACTCCGCAAGAGCATGTTCGAGCACATGCAGCGGTTGCCCATCAAGTTCTTCGACACCCATTCACACGGCGATGTGATGTCCACCTACACCAACGATGTCGACAGTCTCAGGCAAGTCGTCAGTTCAAGCCTCCCGATGGCATTCAGTTCGCTCATCACCCTCGCCATCACCTTCGTCAGCATGGTGGTCCTCAGCCTGCCGCTCACCTGCGTTTCCATCGTCATGGCGGTGATCATGGCCTGGGCCACCACCTATCTGGGGAAGATGTCAAGGAAGCATTTCGTCGCCCAGCAACAGAACCTCGCCAATGTCAACGGCTTCATCGAGGAGATGCTCACCGGGCAGAAGGTGGTGAAGGTGTTCAGCTATGAGGACAAGGCCGTCCAGCGGTTCTCCACCATCAACGAAGAGTTGCGCGACAGCAGTTACAATGCCAACAAAATCGCCAACATCGTGATGCCCGTCAACGGCAACCTCGGCAATCTCGGCTACGTCCTCATCGCCGTCGTCGGAGCCGCCATCGCCATACACCCGTCGTCGCCACTCACCATAGGCACCCTCATCGCCTTCCTCACGCTCAACAAGAACTTCTCGCAGCCCATCGCACAAATCAGCCAGCAAATCAACAGCGTGCTCAACGCCTCGGCAGGTGCGGAGCGGGTGTTTGAACTCCTCGACCAAGAACCGGAGACCGACAAAGGAAAAGTGACAATGGTGAACGTCACAGAACGCGACGGTGTCATCACCCCCACCGAGGGCAGGACCGGCACTTGGGCTTGGAAAGCCCCTGACGGGAAACTCACCAAGGTTGAGGGCGGCGTCAGTTTCGACATGGTGGACTTTGGCTACACGGAAGAGAAACAGGTGCTCTTCGACATCGTCCTCGACGCCATGCCCGACCAGAAAATCGCCTTCGTGGGAGGTACAGGAGCAGGCAAGACCACCATCACCAACCTCATCAACCGGTTCTACGACATCCAGGACGGCAAAATCCACTACGACGGCATCAACATCAACGACATCGACAAGAGCCACTTGCGCAGAAGCCTTGGCATGGTGCTCCAGGAGACCCAGCTCTTCACCGGCACCGTGATGGACAACATCCGCTACGGACGACTCGACGCCACCGACCAGGAGTGCATCGAAGCCGCCAAACTCGTAGGCGCCGACGACTTCATACGCCGCCTCTCCAACGGCTACCTCACCGTCATCAGCGGTACGGCATCCAACCTCAGCCAGGGCGAGCGCCAACTCCTCTCCATCGCCAGGACCGCCATCGCCGACCCACCCGTGCTCATCCTCGACGAAGCCACCTCCTCCATCGACACACGCACCGAGCGGCTCGTGCAGAAAGGCATGGACTCACTGATGAAGGGACGCACCACATTCGTCATCGCACACAGGCTCTCCACCGTCAAGAATTCCGACTGCATCATCGTGCTCGAAAAGGGACGCATCATAGAACGGGGCACCCACGACGAACTTGTAGCCATGAAAGGAAAATACTACCAACTCTACACAGGAAACGAAATATCATGACAGAGAAACAAAGAATCATACAACTCCGCAAGGAACTCCACGAGCACAACCACCGTTACTACGTGCTCAACCAACCCGTCATCTCCGACCAAGAGTTCGACTTCCTCATGCACGAACTGCAAGACCTGGAAGCCAAGCATCCGGAGATGGCCGACCCCAACTCCCCCACCCAACGAGTGGGCAGCGACCTCAACCAGGAATTCACGCAGGTGGTCCACAAATACCCCATGCTCTCCCTCGCCAACACCTACAGCGAGCAGGATGTAAGGGACTGGTTCGCCAGCGTCTCCAAGGGACTGGCAGGCGAACCCTTCGAGGTGTGCTGCGAACTCAAATACGACGGGCTTTCCATCTCCCTCACCTACGAGGAGGGGAGACTCGTCAGGGGCGTGACACGAGGCGACGGTGTGCAAGGCGACGACGTGACGGGCAACGTGAAGACCATACGCTCCATACCCCTCGTCCTCCCCGGATGGGAGAAGCAGTTGCAAGGGCGCGACCTCTTCGACACCACGCCCGCCATCCCGAAGACCTTTGAAATCAGGGGAGAAATCCTCATGCCATGGAAGGTCTTCGACCGCCTCAACCAAGAGCGCGAGGAAGCCGGCGAACCCCTCTTCGCCAACCCAAGGAATGCCGCCAGCGGAACCCTGAAGAGCCAGAAGTCAGACCTTGTGGCCAGCCGCCAACTCGACGCCTACCTCTACTACCTTCTTGGCGAGACGCTACCCTGCGACGGCCACTATGAAAACATGGAGACTGCCCGGCAATGGGGCTTCAAGGTGAGCGAGGGAATGAGGAAATGCCGCACCATCGACGAAATCATCGACTTCATCAACCATTGGGACACCGAGCGGCGCAATCTCCCCGTGGCCACCGATGGCATCGTGCTCAAGGTGAATTCCCTCAGGCAGCAACGCTCATTAGGCTACACGGCGAAAAGTCCGCGATGGGCCATCGCCTACAAATACAAGGCTGAACGGGAATGCACACGACTGCGCGAGGTGACCTACCAAGTGGGGCGCACGGGAGCCGTCACCCCCGTGGCCAACATGGACCCTGTGCAGCTCGCCGGCACCACCGTCAAGAGAGCCACACTCAACAACGAGGACTTCATACGCTCCTTCGACCTCCATATCGGCGACTATGTCTATGTGGAGAAAGGAGGCGAAATCATACCCAAAATCGTGGGGGTGGACACCGCCCGGCGCGACCCGCAGGCGCAACCCGTCATCTTCGCCACACACTGCCCTGAGTGCGGCACGCCATTGGTCAGGGTGGAAGGCGAGGCAGCACACTACTGTCCCAACGACGCCGGCTGTCCACCACAAATCAAGGGACGCATCGAGCATTTCATCGCCCGGAAGGCGATGAACATCGACTCCCTCGGACCAGAGACCATCGACGACTACTACCGCCGGGGATTGGTGCACAACATCGCAGACCTCTACCGCATCCGCGTGGACGACATCAACGGTGACGGGTCAAGACAGAAGTCGGCATTGAAAATCGTCAACGGCATAGAGGCGTCGAAGAACGTACCCTTCGAAAGGGTGGTCTTCGCCCTCGGCATACGCTTTGTGGGAGAGACTTCGGCCAAACTCCTCGCCAGGCATTTCAAGAACATCGAGGCGTTGCAGAATGCCACGCTCGATGAACTCACCCAACTGGAAGGCATCGGCGAGGTCATCGCCAAAAGCGTGGTCGCCTATTTCCACAACCCCGTCAACCAGGACATCATCGCCAGACTCGCTTCATACGGTGTGTGCATGAGCCTCAGCGAGGAACAGATGCAGACCATGGGCGACGTGCTGGCAGGCAAGAGCATCGTCATCAGCGGCGTCTTCGAGCATCACAGCCGCGACGAATACAAGACAATGATAGAGCAGCACGGCGGAAAGAATGTCGGTTCCATCAGCAGCAAGACCTCCTTCATCCTCGCAGGCGAGAACATGGGACCCTCCAAACTCCAAAAGGCGGAAAAACTCGGAATACCCATCATCAACGAGCAGCAATTCCTCGAGATGATAGGAGGATGAACAAGCTTTAGGAGGGTTTTATCTATAGTCTCTATAGTTTCTATAGCATCCTCTTGCGTCCTCTTGCATCCTCTTGCATCCTCTTGCATCCTCTTGCATCCTCTAGAAAAAAAACAAAAAAAAAGAAAAAATGAAAATCATCGTTTCACAAGAGATAGAAACCGTGTGCCCCAGTTTTGTCGGGGCCGCCGTGGAGGCCTATTGCCACAACACCCCCTACTCCTCCCCCCTTTGGGAGGAAATCGACTCCTGGGCGGAGAAATTCCGCAAGGAACTCACCACCGAGACGCTGAAACAACTCCCCGGCATCCAAGCCACGAGGAAGGTGTATAAAGCCTGCGGGAAAGACCCGTCACGCTACAGGCCCGCCTCGGAAGCCCTCATCAGGCGCATACTGCAAGGCAAACCTTTATACCAAATCGACACACTCGTAGACTTGGTCAACCTGGCCAGCATCGCCTACGGCTACAGCATCGGGGGCTTTGATGCCGACAAAATCAAGGGCGGCACCCTCACCCTCGGCGTGGGCAAGGCCGGGGAACCCTACGAAGGCATAGGAAGGGGCATGCTCAACATCGAGGGACTGCCCGTCTATCGCGATGAAATCGGAGGTGTGGGAACACCCACCAGCGACAACGAGCGCACCAAGATAGACATCAACACCACGCATCTCCTCGTCCTTATCAACGGATATGACGGCAACGCCGAAAACGTTGCCGCCAATGCCGAATTCATCTGCCAACTGCTCAGGAAATACTGCAACAGCGACGGAGGAGGATATGTGATGTACCGCTAATACCGTAGTGTTCGACATATTCGTCACCATGCAATTTACAGTTTAAGGTGTTCATTTTTTCCGATTCTTTCTTTCATTTCTCCGTATTGTTGACACTTTTATGAAAAAAATCGAGAAAAAATGCATTTTTCGGAGGAAAAAGCATATATTTGCCAAAGATAATCTAAAAAGCCGAAGAAAAAATCCGACAACTTCTTGACGACACATTGCCAAAAGTCGTTGCAAAGGGGATTGTCGTTTCCACACCTTAAACCTAACAACAATGAGAAGGATTTTCACCGTTGCACTCATGATACTCGTCACCTTGCACGTGGCGGGACAGTTGCTTGTCGACCCCATACAGTTGGGAGCGAAAGGAGACGGCAAGACCGACGATGCTGCAGCCATACAGCAGGCCATCGACCAATGCTCCGAGCAGGGCGGCGGCATCATCGCTTTCAGTCCCGGCCACACCTACCTCTGCGGACCGGTGAGACTGAAGTCCAACGTAGTTCTCTTCCTCGCCTCCACGGCGGTCATCAAGGCCAATCCCGACGAGAGCATCTATCATCTCAGCGCCTTTGGAGCCAACGAAGGGGAAGGCATGCTTTGGCTCTATGCCGATGGAGCAGAAAACATCCTCATCACAGGCCAGGGCGTCATCGATGGCAACGGTGTGGCATTCATGGGGAAGGAGTTGGGCGACTCCTACGAACTCAAGCCTGTCACCACCTTCGACCCGAGACCCCATGTGCTCACCCTCACCGACGTGCGCAACGTCACCGTGCGCGACGTCACCATCAAGGACGGTGCATATTGGACACTGCATTTCGTGGGTTGCGACGGCGTGGTCGTCGACGGCATCAACCTGCTCAACAACCTCAAGATACGCAACGGCGACGGCATCGACATCGACCATTCCCGCAACGTGCGCATCGCCAACTGCCACATCACAAGCGGCGACGACTGCATCTGCCTGAAAAACCGAAGGGAGAGCGAGAAATACGGGTCGTGCCACGACATCGTGGTGACCAACTGCGTGATGACCAGCAGGTCGTGCGCCATCAAAATCGGCAGCGAAAACGTGGACTCCATATACAACGTCTTGTTCGACAACTGTGTCATCACAGCCTCCAACAGGGGACTGGGCATACAGAACCGCGACGAAGGTACCGTCACCGACGTGGTGTTCTCCAACATCCTCCTCGACTGCAGACTCTGGTCCGACGTGTGGTGGGGGAAGGCCGAGCCCATCTACGTCACCTCCTACCCCAGGGCTAACGGCAATCACAAGGATGCCAACTGGCGTTTTCCGAAGGGACAGACCACCGGGCGTAGTGGAGAGGTTTCACGCATCTGGTTCAACAACATCCAAGCCACCAGCGAGAACGGCTGCTTCATCGGCGGTGACACCCACGACAAGGTCAACCACATCTACCTCAACAACATCACCCTCGCCATGCGCAAAGTCACGGCCTACGAGAGCGGCGTCTACGACAAGCGTCCCTGCCGCGACGAGGGATTCATCAGAGACAAGGTGCACGGCATCATGGTGGAAAACGCCTCCGACATCATCGTCAACGGCCTCATCATGGACTGGGGCAAAGACGACTTTCCCAACAAGGGTGGCGCCCACAAGGAAACAAACGCCCGCAACGTCATAGTCAAGGCCATAGCCCCATAAAGCCCATAAACCCCATACAGCCCATAAACCCCATACAGCCCATAAACCCCATAAACCCCAATACTCCCTAAAGAAAAAAATATCAACCTAAATACCAAAACTCTAATCATTAACATTATGCTAAAATTACGATTCTTCAATTCCAGGAGGCTATCGAAAGCCCTGCTTTCGGTGGCATTCTTTGCGTGCAGCACGATGGCTTTCGCCCAAAGCGAAGTCACCGGTGTCATCACCGACAACAATGGCGAACCGCTCATCGGCGTCACCGTGATGGAGGAAGGCACGCAGAATGGAGCCGTCACCGACATCGACGGCCGCTACAAGATCAATGTGAAGCCTGGCGCAAAACTAAGGGTCAGTTACATCGGCTATGAGCCCATGACCATCACCGCCGGACAGAGTGTCACCCTCAAGGAGGACAACGCCACCCTCAACGAGGTGGTCGTGGTGGGTTACGGCACCATGCGCCGCAAGGATGTCACCAGTTCCATCACCACCGTCCAGGCAAAGGACCTGAACAAGGGTGTCTTCGCCGACCCCGCCTCGATGCTCCAAGGCAAGGTGGCCGGTCTCATCGTCACCTCATCCGGCGACCCCAACGGGTCACCCTCCATCACCCTGCGTGGCGCCTCCTCGTTGCGCAGCGGAGCCATGTCACCCTACTATGTCATCGACGGCATCCCCGGCGTGGACATCTCGATGGTGGCACCCGACGACATCGAGAGCATCGACGTGCTTCGCGACGCCACCGCCACAGCCATCTATGGTTCGAAAGCCGCCAACGGCGTCATCATCATCACCACCAAGAGCGGTGGAAGGACGGAGCGCACCAACGTCACCTACAACGGCTACATCGCCATCGACAACATCTCCAAGAAACTCGACATCGCCACCGCCGACGACATCCGCAACTATGTGAAGGCGAACGGACTGGACTACGCCTACGACAACCACGGCAACACCGACTGGCAGGACGAAGTGCTGCGCACCGCCATCAGCCACAATCACAACGTGTCTATCAATGGCGGCAACCAAAGGACCAAGTACATGACCAGCGTGAACTACGCCGACCGCGAGGGTGTCATCCGAGGCTCATACAACAACCGCCTGAACTTCCGTTCGATGCTCTCCACCAAGGTGCTGAAAGACCGTCTGGAACTTTCGGCAGGATTCAATGCCCTGTATGGAAAGTTTGTCGGGGTACCGATGAACAACGAGGGAGCTTCCGTGCTCGACGCCATGAACTACTTCTCGCCACTCAACCCCATCAGGAATGACGACTGCACATGGTTCAGAGGCTCTGGTTCGAAGAACTACAACCCCCTGTCGCTGATCAATGAAGACACCTCGGAGAGCATTTGGAAACGCAACCAACTGATTGCCAAGGCTTCCTTGCAGATTGTCGACGGACTCATGCTGAATGCCAACTACTCTTTCAACCACTACCAGCAGACCTACAGCGCCTACGACACACACCAGACCCAACTCGAGGGTGTCAGCGCCTACAACGGCCGCGCCACCCGCAGCACATGGTTTGGCGACGAGGACATCTTTGAAATCTACGCCAACTACAACAAGACCTTCAACGAAGTGCACACCCTCGCACTGATGGCAGGTTACTCATGGGAAGAGAAGCGTACGGGCGACGGCTTCGGCCTTACCGTCCACGACTTCTACGACGACTACCTGAAGTGGAACCAGTTGTCATATGCCAGCACCATCGACGGCATCCCCGCCGTGCAGAGCGGCACGAAAGAAACCGTGCGCAACATCTCCTTCTACGGACGTGCCAGTTATTCCTACGCCGGACGCTACATGCTGCAGGGCACTCTCCGCCGCGACGGTTCATCGGTCTTCGGCAAAGACCACCGTTGGGGCACCTTCCCCTCCGTCTCAGCAGCGTGGAACATCACCGAGGAAGGGTTCATGAAAAACCAACGTGTACTCTCCACCTTGAAATTCCGCATCGGCTATGGTGTCAGCGGCAACGCCCTGGGCTTCGGCGCCTACACCCCCTACGCCACATACGGCGCGTCGGGCTTCTTCAACTACAATGGCAAGAACTGGCGCACATTGGCAGCCACGAAGAATGCGAATCCTGACTTGAAATGGGAGAGCACCGGAATGCTGAACGCCGGCTTCGACTTCGGCTTCTTCAAGAACCGCATCAACGGTACCTTGGAATTCTACCATAAGAAGACGAAGGACCTGATATGGGACTACCCCGTCTCCACCAACATCTACCCCTTCGGCTCCATCGCCGCCAACGTGGGAGAAATCACCAACAAGGGTGTGGAACTGACAGTGAACATCGACGCCATCCGCACGAACGACTTCAACTGGATGACCACCATCAACCTCTCGCACAACAAGAACACCGTCGACAAACTGTCCAACGACAAGTTCGAGGTGGGCACGTTCACCCAGGGCGACCCGATGGTCGCTGGCGTCTCCTCCAACGGGTACACGCAGCGCATCATCGAAGGCGAGCCCCTCGGCACCTTCTACACCTATGAGTTCGCTGGATACAAGGATGGCAAGTCCACCTATTACGTGCGCGACGAGAACACCGGCGAGCGCACCGGCGAGGTGACCAACGAACCGGCCTTCAAGGACCGCACCATCACTGGCTGCGCACAACCCAAGTTGAACCTTGGATGGAACAACACGTTCACCTACAAGAACCTCAGCGCCTCACTATTCTTCACAGGTGTCTTCGGCAACAAAATCTACAATGGGTCGAGAGCCAACTACTCCAGCCCCGAGATGTTCGCCAACGGCAAAAACGTGCTGAAGGAGTTCATCACCGACCGTCCTGCCACCGACAACCTGCCCAACTATCCTTCCGACCGCTATCTGGAAGATGGTTCCTACTTCCGCCTCTCCTCTGCCACCCTGGGCTATACCTTCAACAAGTTCAATGACTGGATTGAGAGCTTGCAACTCTATGCCACCTGCAACAATGTCTTCACCATCACCGGCTACGACGGACTCGACCCCGAAGTCAACATGGGTGGCATCGACCCTGGTATCGACTACCGCTGGAGCACATATCCCCACACACGCACGTTGATGGTTGGCGTGAAGGTCAACTTCGGTGGTGGCTCCGACAAGAAAGCAGCCGCACCAGGCGCCACCAAGACCGTTTACGTCACCGACAATGCAGAAATCGACCGCCTCAATGGCGAGGTCAACCGCCTGCGTGCAGAGAACGACAACTTGCGCAACCGCAAGCCAGAGACAACGAAGGAAGTCGTCAACACCAAAGAGTTTGTCACCTATCCGCACTTCGTGAACTTCGCGCTCCGTGAGACGACGGTGCAAGACCGCGAGGTTGTCAACCTGAAGTATGTAGCAGAGATGATCAAGTCGGTGCCGGGCAAGAAATTCAGCGTTGTCGGCTATGCTGACAAGCAGACCGGTACTGCGGAAATCAACGCCAAGTTGGCCAAGGAACGCGCCCAGAATGTCTATGACATACTCACCAAGAAGTATGGTGTCCCTGCCAACCAGTTGACGCTCGATTCAAAGGGTGGCGTGGATACGATGTTCTTGAACGACCCGCAACTCTCTCGCTCGGTGATTATCTCGGAAGTCAAATAACTATTTAAGAATATAAGATATGAAAACGAATATAAAGGGACTATTCCTGGCCGGACTGGCCGCATTGGCAGTCGGCTGCACGGACCTAGATGTGGATGTTGATTCCCAATACACAGAATATCCAACAAATGAGATTGCCGTAGAGGCCAAGATGGCCGACATCTACTACCATTTCAGTGGCGTGCTTGGCCGTCGCTACATGGAGGCGATGTGCCTTTCGAGCGACGAGTGGACGGCTGCCTCCTACGGCGGCGGCTGGTATGATGGTGGCGCCTACGCACACCCCGCACTGCATAACTATACTTTCGAAGATGCAACCATCGACTGGTTCGGCACCATCACCGAGGGCATCTCCAAGGCCAACAAGGCCATCCTCGACCTTGGCGGCAACGAGGCTGGCGAGGCCGTGGCTCCGGCACGTGCCATCAGGGCCTATTTCCACTGGATCATCATGGACGGATGGGGCGACGTACCCATCCTCGACCGCATCCCGGAGGATGGCGAGACCGTGGCACGCCAACCACGTGCCGAGGTGACCAGGTGGTTGGAGAAAGAACTCTTGGAGGTGATTCCACAACTGACCACCGAAGTCAGCGAGAACACCTATGGCAAACCGACCCGCTGGATGGCCGAAGCCTTGCTCGCCAAGATTTACATCAACTGGCCGGTCTACACCGCAACGGCTGTGGAAAACTATGATGCCGCCACGGCGAAGAACGAGAAGTTGGCCGACTGCATCAGGATATGCGACGACATCATCAACTCAGGCAAGTTCAACCTCGGTTCCATGTCCTATCGTGAGAAATTCTCCTACAACAACGGCCCCTCCGTGGAGGACTTCATCTATGCCATGCCTTTCGACACAAACACACGCCAAGGCATGCAGTATGGTCGCAGCCGTTGTTGGAAGAACATCAAGAAGATGACAAAGAGTTATTTCGGCATGGCCCTCTCGCAGTCTGGCGGTGGTTACATGACGATGACACCGGAGTTCAGCAAAATCTTCTACCTCCAAGGCGACGAGCGCAACAAGTGTGTCATCGGCCTCTCCGACAACGTAGACGACTACAGGTATGTGCCCGGCAAGGAGTCGAACACCGTCTATGTCTACAATCCCTCCACCTTGCAGATGACCAACGAGGTGGCGCGTATCGCCGGTCCTGACAGCGACCCGCTGGTGCTCAATATGAACGTGACACTGGCTACGCCCAACGACCCGACACTCGACGTGGGTGACAACAACACCGGTTACTGCCAAGGCTGCCGCTCCGTGAAATGGTATGTCATCGACGACGACTTCAAGAACGGACGCAACCAGTCGAACGACATTCCTCTCTTCCGTTTCGCCGACGTGCTGCTGATGAAGGCCGAAGCACTGACCCGCCAAGGCAGTTCACCGGAGGCAAGAAACCTCTTCAACATGATCCGCACCTATGCCAAAGCACCAGCACTCGACCACAACCCGACCCTTGACGAGATCTACGAGGAGCGTGGCCGTGAGTTCTTCGACGAGAACTGGCGTCGCAACGACATGATCCGTTTCGGACACTTCGAGGACGAGTACTTCCCCCACTACAAGAGCTTCCCGACGGCACGTTTCGAGAAGACCTGCCGCATCTTCCCCATCCACAAGGACATCCTGAACCTCAATCCGAGCTGGAAACAAAACGCCGGTTATTGATACTGGCAGATATGTGTCTTTTTCCCCCGCTGCGTGATGCAGCGGGGGATTTTGACAAAAAAGGGAACTGTGGATATCCAAACTCAAAAAAAACACTATCTTTGCATGGTGATGAAGAGACGGAAAGCATCCCGTCCCTACGAACCGCACCTGCCGATGACAATGACTAAAGCGAGAACATCCATTCTGACCATATTTTGCATCCTGAGCCTGGCCATCCACGCCCAGGACATATGCAGTCATGTAGACCCTCGCATAGGTAGCGAGGGGGTGGGCCGCACCTTCCCCGGGCCATCGATGCCCTTCGGGATGGTGAAACCCGGCCCCGACTGCGGAGTGCGCCCCAATGCCGGATGGGCACCCATGCCGGAACCCGTCACAGGTTTCTCGCAAACCCATGTCAGCGGGACTGGCGGCGGACAGAAATATGGCAACATACTCATCCAACCGATGGAGGAAGGAGGGTCACAAGAGCAAAAGCGCACCGACGAGACCATCGCCTTAGGCTATTACGCCACCAACTATGAGAACGGCATACGCACCGAGGTGACCACCGCCGAGCGCTGTGCCCTCTACCGCATACACTACCCCAAAGCCGGACAGTTGTTCATCGACGTCACCCATTACCTGGGCAAGAGCGACATCCCCGACTTGCGCGAGGCACAGCAGTTTGTCAACGCAGGCATGGAGGTGGTCTCCGACCATGAGGTGAGAGGCTATTCCACCATCCGCGGAGGATGGAACAACGGCGATGCCTACACCGTGTATTTCGCTCTGACCACCGACCGCCCATTCACAACTCAGACCACTCCGACCACTCCGATTACTCCGACCACTCCGACCACTCCAATCACTCCGAACGACAACGACCTCCAGCGTGTTTTCCTTCATTTCACCGACACCTGCGTCAATGTCAAAATCGGCATCTCCTTCGTCAGCACCATGAAAGCCTCCCGCAACGTGACCTCCAACACCTTCGAACAGCAGTTGGAAAACTTGCGCGAGTCGTGGCGGCCCTTGCTCGAAAAAGTGAAACTCCACGGCAATGACGAAAGAGCCAAGCGCATGTTTTACACCGCCCTCTACCACACCATACTCATGCCCGTGGACCGCAGCGGCGAAAACCCCAAATGGAGCGACGTGCCGTATTACGATGATTATTACGCCATCTGGGACACCTACCGCACCTCCTCGCCCCTGCTCATCCTCCTTGCACCCGAACGGCAGCGCGACATCATCCGTTCCATGCTCCACATCTACCGACGGGAGGGTTACCTGCCCGAAGGGCGCAGCGGCAACTGCAACGGGCGCACACAAGGAGGGAGCAACGCCGAGGTGGTGCTGGCCGACGCCTATGTGAAGCACCTCGACGACATCGATTATGAATGGGCGCTCGAAGCGATGCTGAAGGACGCCACCGTGCCACCGGGTGGTAACGAGGAAAAGGAAGGTCGCGGCGGTCTCGACTACTACAACACGTTGGGATACATCCCCTACGGGGTGGACCGCGCCGGCAACCGCACCATAGAATATGCACTTGACGACCACTGCATCGCCACCGTGGCAGAAGGGCTTGGTTACGACGACATAGCTGAGGAATATCACAGGAAGGCTGCCAACTGGAAAAACCTCTGGCGAAAGGACTACGAATATGACGGGATGAAGGGCTTCATCATGCCACGCGACGCACAAGGGCAATGGCTCGACAGCGTGCCATGGGGGAAGTCGAAGGTCTTTCATCCTCATATCCCCTACACCCCTACCACAAAAGTGGCGCCGTGGTATCTGCCTTGGTGGTCCACCTTCTTCTACGAGGCCACCTCGGAGGAATACTCGCTCAACATCCCCCACGACGTGCCGGGACTCATCGAGGCGTGTGGAGGGACGGATGCTTTCCGACAGAGACTCGACCTCTTCTTTGAGAAGGGCTATTACAACGTGGCCAATGAACCCTCTTTCCTCACACCCTGCCTCTACCATTGGATAGGACGCCCCGACCTCAGCACAAGACAAGTGCATGCCATCATCAACTCCCATTATGACGACACGCCCGACGGCCTTCCCGGCAACGACGACTCTGGTGCCATATCATCGTGGTTGGCCTTCCACATGATGGGCCTCTACCCCAACGCCGGACACGACTACTACCTGCTCAACCTCCCCCTGCTTGAAAAAGGCTACACCCTGCAACTCCCCAACGGACGCGCCCTTGAGGTGTCTGTTCGTGGCAAAGGTGAAGACTACGACCATGCAACCCTCAATGGCACCTGCCTCGACAACGCCCGCATCACCCACGACCAACTGACGCAAGGAGGGCAGTTGGTGTTTTGGAAAAAGCAAAAAAAATCCCCAAAGTCCCACCCCCAAGACAAGCGCCAAAAGTCTCACCCTCAAGACAAATCCCCAAAGCCGCAGCCCCAAGACAAGCCCTCTGTTCCCTATGCGGCAATATCATTGCCGCCCGCCCCCACCCCTTTCCTTCAAGGCGAGATCTCCTACACGCTCAACCGACAGTTCCGTACCTGGCCGCTTGCCATGGTATGGAGTGGCGACACATTGATGACGCTTTGCAAAGAGGCCATATACAAAGCACCACGCCAGGCCGTGGAGCATAGCGCCTGTTTCTGTTGGGAGAGTCCGCAGAAGGATGGCGAGACCTATGTCACCGACGGCACCTTCGCCTTCATCTCCCGGCAGGCGTTGGCCACCCTGCTGCAAACCGGGCAGTTCGTCTATGACGGAATCACCTGGCGCGAGACCTCACGCACAGAGGACACCATCACCGTGCGAGCCGACATCGACCGCACGGAGATGACCATCTCACTCACACTCCCGCTGCCGATGGTGCTCGAAATGCGACGAAACCCTCTCGGCATCGACTGGACCATCAAGATTTTTCACACGGATTGAAAAAGGAGTTAAAGGGGAGTTAAAGGGACATATGTTCACTTTCAGGAGAATTGAAAAGCACCTGACCCACGGATATGCAAAATAAATATGAACAATTACACAACAATCATATGTTAAAGAAAAAAAGCCTCCTCATCCTCATCGGCCTGATGGCCACCCTCACCACCTTTGCCAATCCCGCAGACAACCTGTTGGAAAGGATTGACAAAGGGGCGTCGAGAAAATTCAAGACCCAACTCGTCAAGACCGACCGCGACTTCTTCGAATTGGACCAGAGCGGAGCCAAGGTCGTCGTAAGGGGAAACACATGGGTCAACATCGCCACCGGCATCAACTGGTACCTCAAATACCACGCCGGCATCCACCTCTCATGGAACGGCATGCAAGCCAAGTTGCCCGAGAAGTTGCCGCCAGTGACAAGGCGTGAACGACACGACACCGACCTTGCCCTGCGCTACGACTTCAACTACTGCACCTTCTCCTATACCATGGCCTTCTGGGACTGGGAGCGGTGGCAGCAGGAAATCGACTGGATGGCGCTCCACGGAGTGAACATGCCGCTCGCCATCGTCGGTGAGGAATGTGTGTGGCGCAACATGCTGCTCAAGTTGGGCTACACAGAGGAAGAAGTGGGAAGGTTCATCGCCGGCCCCGCCTTCCTCGCCTGGTGGGAGATGAACAACCTCGAAGGTTGGGGCGGCCCCCTACCCTTGTCATGGTATGCACGGCAAGAGCAACTGCAGAAAAAGATTCTCGCCCGGATGAAGGAACTGGGAATGCATCCCGTCCTGCCTGGCTATTGTGGCATGGTGCCCCACGATGCCCGTGAGAAATTGGGCCTCGACGTGGCGGACGCAGGACTGTGGAACGGTTTTCTGCGACCCTCCAACCTCCTGCCCACCGACCCGCGCTTCGGCGAGATAGCACGCCTCTACTACGAGGAACTCACCCGTCTTTTCGGCAAGGCCGACTACTATTCCATGGACCCCTTCCATGAGAGCAACGACGACAGCCGCATCGACTACGCAGAGGCGGCGAGGGTGCTCCTCAAGGCAATGAGAGAGGCCAACCCCAAAGCTACGTGGGTGGTGCAGGGATGGACGGAGAATCCCCGCCCGCAGATGTTGGAGGCTCTCAAGGAGGGCGACGTCATCGTCCTCGACCTGTTCAGCGAGTGCCGGCCGATGTGGGGCGCACCGTCCATCTGGCACCGAGAGAAAGGCTATGAAGGCCATCAGTGGCTCTTCTGCCTGTTGGAGAATTTCGGCGCCAATGTGGGGCTTCACGGGCGCATGGACCAGTTGATTGACAACTTCTTCATGACCAAGACCCATCCGCTGGCTAAGAACCTCAAGGGCATCGGCTTCACCATGGAGGGTTCGGAAAACAACCCGGTGATGTTTGAATTGATGAGTGAACTGCCGTGGTTGAAGGAGCGCATCACGAAAGAGGAATGGCTTCGCGGCTATGTTAAGGCACGTTATGGCTTCGACGACCCGCAGGTGCAACAGGCGTGGCTCATCCTCGCACAAAGCATCTACAACTGTCCCGTGGGCAACAACCAGCAAGGGCCTCATGAAAGCATCTTTTGCGGCAGACCGACGCTCAACAATTTCCAAGCCTCCAGTTGGTCGAAAATGAAAAACTACTACGACCCTGAGAGCACCTTGCAAGCGGCAAGCCTTATGGCTTCGGTGGCCGACAAGTACAGGGGCAACAACAATTTCGAATACGACTTGGTGGACATCGTCCGACAGGCAGTGGCCGACCAAGCCCGCATCCAATACCAACGCACCATCGCCGACTACAAGGCTTTTTCACGAAAGGCATTCAAGGCCGATGCAGAACGGTTCCTAAAACTGCTCGACATGCAGGACAGGTTGCTGGGGTCTCGACGTGAGTTCAGGTTGGGCAGCCGACTGGAGGATGCCCGCAACTGCGGGACGACGGCAGCGGAAAAAGACCTCTACGAATGGAACGCAAGGGTGCAAATCACCACCTGGGGCAACCGTTACTGTGCCGACACCGGCGGACTGCGCGACTATGCCCACAAGGAATGGCAAGGGCTGTTGGCCGACTTCTATGCCATGCGTTGGAAAGCCTATTTCGATGCCCTCGAGGCACAGATGGAGTCATTGACAAAACCCGACCCGGAACTCCTCGGAAGTGGCGTCAACAGCAACAAGACCGCCGACGAACTCTTCCAAATGGCTCTCCCGCAAGAGGTGAAGTTGGACTACTATGCCATGGAGGAGCCATGGACGCTGAAGCACAACACCTACACCGCCACACCCGTGGACTCACCCGTCGACCTGGCCATCGAGGCCATAAAACTCCTCAAAAACTGAATATTTCGATATTCCGTTATTCCGATATTTCGTTATTCCGTTATTCCGATATTCCGTTATTCGATATTCCGTCATTCGATATTCCGTCATCACGATTATTCTGAGAAAAAATGTCTGAAAAGAAACAGCGCCTGCTCTCCCTCGACATCCTCCGTGGCATCACGGTGGCGGGGATGATTCTGGTCAACAATGGCTATGGCAAGTCTTTCGAGATGCTCCGCCACTCCAAATGGAACGGTATGACACCGTGCGACCTCGTCTTTCCTTTCTTCCTCTTCATCGTGGGCATCTCCACCTATCTTTCGCTGTCGAAATGCAGCTTCCAACCGTCGGCACAGGTAGTATGGAAAATCATAAGGCGCATGGTGCTCCTCTTCGCCATTGGACTGGCCATCAACTGGTTCGACCACGCCATAGAGGGCGACCTGCTCTGCTTCAGGCACCTGCGCATCTGGGCGGTCCTCCAGCGCATCGCCCTATGCTACGGCATCGTGTCAATCTTCGTGTTGTTTGTCAACCACAAATACATCCTCCCCACCATCATCTTGCTGCTCCTAGGTTATGCCGCCATCCTCGTCTGTGGGAACGGCTATGCAGAGGACACCTCGAATATCCTTGCAAGAGTCGACCTCAGCCTGTTTGGCTACGACCACCTCTACCACAAGAGCCCGGTGGACCCAGAGGGACTACTCGGCACCATCTCGTCGTTGGCGCACGTCCTCATCGGTTTCCTCTGCGGGAAGGCCATCAAGGAGAACAGGGACGTGAAAGACAAGGTGGTGGCACTCTTCGTCGCCGGTACCGTGATGGTGATTTTGGGCTATCTCCTCTCCTACGGACTGCCGCTCAACAAACGGATATGGAGTCCGAGTTATGTCCTCGTGACTTGTGGCCTGGCCGCCTTGTTGCAAGGGCTGCTGATGGTCATCATCGACATCAAGGGGAAGCACAAATGGACCACGTTCTTCCGCGTCTTCGGCATCAACCCGCTCTTCCTCTATGTTGCCAGCGAGGTCTTCGCCATCGTCTTCGGACACGTAGGCATCAGCGAGACCGTCTTCAATGGCATACACAGCGTCATCACCCATCCACAAACGGCATCCCTCTCCTACGCACTTTCCTTTGTCACCTTTAACTTCTTCCTGGGGTATATCCTGTACAAGAAAAAGATTTACATCAAACTTTAATTCAATTGAAAATTGAAAATTGAAAAATTAACCAATCCTGCCCGTGCATCAACCGTCATTTGCTTTATGCATGTCCGCACACGCCAAGAGGCTGTGAGCAAAATACCGCACCAAATAACCTTTGTGTCTTTCCTTTTTTTGCACCCTCTCGACAATTACTATTTTCCCCATGGCTTTCCCTTCGGCCGCCGACCGTTGGTTCTGCGCGAAGCGCACTCCATAAATGATTCGCAGAATGGATGCGCCTCTGCAATGAAATAAAAAACATCGCTTTTTTCTTTGCATTTCACTCGATTTTCACTAAATTTGCACCAAACAAACATAAGAGCCTATGCTGGTAGCGAACCCTATCTACGACATTGTGTTCAAATACCTCATGGAAGATGAACGCATCGCCAAAACCATCCTCTCCGCCTTGCTAAAGAAAGAGGTGACGGCTGTGGAGGTACGACCACACGAATACACCAACATCAGCCGAGACACCCTTTCCGTCTTCCGCATTGACTTTGGAGCGACGGTAAGGGAGGAGGACGGTTCATCCCACCTAATCCTTATTGAGTTGCAAAAGACATGGGTGGAGACGGAAACGCTCCGGTTCCGCCAATATCTCGGTGTGCAATACTCCAGTCCCCACAACATCAAGGCAGACAGCAAGAAAGGCATTGCCATCCCGATGGTTGCTGTGTATATCCTCGGACACAAGGTAGGCGACATTGAAGAGCCGGTATTATATGTCAATCACAATGCATATGATTATGATAACCGTCCCGTGACCAAGGGCATTCCCAACCCGTTTGTTGAGAGTCTGACACATGACAGCATCATCGTACAGATTCCACGCCTACGTGGCAAGGTGAACAATCGCCTTGACAAGGTATTGAGTATCTTCGACCAGTCGCATATCAGCAAGGAAACGCAACAAATACTCTCTATTGACGCAAGCGCCTATAGTGACGATGCCGATATGATGCACATCGTGCACCGCCTCGTAGCTGCGGCTGCTGACTCGGAAATGCGATACAGCATGAATGTGGAAGACGAATACTACTCCATCATCGAGAAGCGGGACACCACCATCATGCTGAAAGACAAAAAAATCGCAGAACAAAGCACTGCCATCAAGAAACAAACTGCGCAACTCAAGGAACAAGAGTCCCAACTCAAGGAACAAGAGACCCAACTCAAGGAGCGGGACACCCAACTCAAGGAACAAGAGACCCAACTCAAGGAGCGGGACACCCAACTCAAGGAACAAGAGACCCAACTCAAGGAGCGGGACACCCAACTCAAGGAGCGGGACACCCAACTCAAGGAGCGGGACACCCAACTCAAGGAGCGAGACACCCAACTCAAGGAGCGGGACACCCAACTCAAGGAGCGGGACACCCAACTGCAAACTTCTATCAAGCTACTTCTTCGTGCAGGTCTAGCCCCAGAAATCATTGCCAAACAACTTAGCATCGACATCCAAGTGGTTAAAGACGCTATGTGAACAACATAAGGCCAACCACATCAAACCCGTTTGTAACAAAACTGCAACAAAACATAAAGGATAATAGCATTAAACCCATACATGAGTACTCATAAACACACTAAGTATTCATCTAATAATTCCCAACTCAAAGGAGTCGATGACATCAAGCCCCGAAAGGCGACAAACCACCTACTGATGTGATGAGAGGATATCGTTTGTCAATAGTGATTTTGCTGTTGCTGGCAGTCATCGTCGTTTTTAGCATTAAGTGTTCATCTTCGAACAAAGCCTGGAACGACGACAGGCCCACTTATGTTCCCGCGGCCAACCCTACGAAAGAGGTTGAGACAAAAGGGAAGGCTGACGGCAAGCTGAAAATCGATGTCGATATCCCGGCGTCGCTGAAGGACACACCCGAACAAATCCTTGTCAGGAAAGGGTATGTGGTGTCGTACAACAATGAGACCAGGTTGCCCAACTGGGTGGCGTGGCGCCTCACGGCGGAGCATGCCGATGGTCCGGCGAAACGACCGAACAACGCGTGGCACGAAGACACCGACGTGCCCTTGAGGCGAGCGACGTCGAGCGACTACAAGGGCAGCGGATGGACCAGGGGGCATATGTGTCCGGCAGGCGACAACAAATGGGATGGCGAAGCCATGTATGAGAGCTTCCTTTATACCAACTGCTGTCCGCAGAATGGCAATTTAAACAACGGCACGTGGAACCAGATAGAACTCGCTTGCCGGCGGTGGGCGAAAAAATACGGCTCCGTACAAATCGTCAGCGGCCCCGTCCTTTACAACCAAGAGCATGCCACCATAGGTGAAAACAAGGTGGTCGTGCCGGAAGCCTTCTTCAAGGTCATCCTATGCCTGGACGGCAACCACCCCAAAGGCATCGGCTTCGTCTGCAAAAACACGGACGGCAACGGGAAAAAGGAACTTTATATCAACAGCATCAAACAAGTGGAGCGCATCACCGGCATGACATTCTTCCCACACCTGCCGCAAAATGACGTCAAAACGGTCAAGGACAATGCAAACATTGAGGAGTGGTAGTGAATGGTAGTATCGGACAGCAGAACCGCGTCCTTACAACCATTCTATCAATCTTACTCGACCCTGACGTTGCCTGACCTTCATAAACTGTTTTTTCAAAAATGTCGGTGACCCGCATTTTGGGTGTAAATGTTGCATAATTTATCGAAGGTGTGGTTGAAATTTGATGAACTACCTACGCCAAAAGACCGTGTCCACACCCCGGGATGCTCACTCGGAGTGCAACATCCCCGCCCATATAGGGTCAGGTCTTGTGCCTGACCGCAAGGGGTCAGGGGTGGGGTCTGTAACTTCAACGCCAAGAGACAGTGTCCACACCCAGAGCGCTGAAAACGTCATATTGGAAAACGCAAGAATAACCTTTGGGTCAAATACCCCATCCTTGCCCCTTGCGGTCAGGCACAAGACCTGACCCTACAGAGGGGGCGGGGATATGCGCACACACCTTTTGCTCACGACAAATTGACGCAACGCATTGAGCATTCTTGGCGTTTGACTCATTGAGCATTTTTGTTTTTTACAGAATGGAACTATTTTGAAAATACTTCAGATTGATGAAACCGCACCTTCGTAATTTATTACGATTTCATAGTTCTATCAATAATAATGAGCTAATAAATACCCAAAAACTAACATCGGGCGACAATTTGTGCTGTTTCAATCTGAGGTTGATATCCTATTTCCTTGTTCTTCAGGCGGTAGGCATCCCTACGCTGATCTTCCTTGGTTTACGTTCCGAAGAGTTGGTCGATATCTGGCAGGCGATGCTTCTTGGAATGGAGATACTCCTTACCATCTCTTCTTCAAGAGCCTTGTGCGTTGCAACTCAAGACGAACAAATTCGGGTATTTTCGAACTAATTCGCCCGAATTATTTGAAAATAATGGAATTTTGCTTATTTTTGCCAAACAAAATATCCCAAACGTGCTTTAGGCTTTGGACTTTAGATATGGGAAATCATAGGATGGCCTGAGAGATTCCAGAAAGACCATAGCGGGAAATTTAGGCACTGCAGATTTCATATTTTGTGATTACTGTAAAAAATGACATCCAAAAACCATAAGATATGTATGAAATAAAGTCAAGAAAAGAATTGATTAGCGAGATTGCATTGGCATTGCAGACCAATTATGACGAAGGATGCTTTTATCTGAATCTCACGACACAGGAGGTGGGTTTCCATGCACCGGCTTCCTTCGTGGGCGAGGACTGCATATGGCCTCAAAAGGGCGATGAAGTGATAAGAATCGATCCTCTTGAATCACGGGAGAGTTTCAGGTCAATGGTGGATTTTGCCGATGGACAATCCCCGAAAAACGCCGACAAACTCTACCGCGCACTTAACGGCAGCCGGCCCTTCGCGCGCTTCAAGGCAGCAGTCGATATCTTGGATTTGCTGAAAGAGTGGTATGCCTTCAAGGACAAATGGTTTGAAGAGAGAGCCGAAGAGTGGCTGCATGAAAACGGCGTGGACTTCCTGGACGGCAAGATTGTAGCCAAAGGAAACACACCAATATTTGATGGAGAAGACTATGAGGACTGGGATGAGGATGAAGACTGGGAAGAAGAAGACAACTCGAATAAGGAGGATGAGTCTGATGACAAGCAATGAAAAATTGATGTCTTCATCTTCTTTTCAGTGAATCCATACCCAAAAGCATGTTTGTGCAAAAAACTTTTCAATCATAAAGAGCAACTGCGATGAACGGAATAAGGAATTTGTTCTGCAATGAACGCATCATACTGACAGCCATAGTGTTGAACACCATCATCTTGTTTCTTGGTGGTTTTTGGCCGAACTCTCTGCTCTTTGATTTGTCAGATGCTGCATTCACGCTGATATTCGTATGTGAGGCCATGGCGAAGATTTCTAAATACGGATGGAAAAACTATTGGCAAAGTGGTTGGAACAAATTCGACTTCATCATATTGCTCATAGCACTGCCGTCTCTTGCAGGTCCATTCATTGAACTATCAATGGGAACCAACGCGATATTGGCCTTGCGCTCGATGAGACTGTTCAAGTCTTTCAAGATGCTCCGCTTCATTCCAAACATCCAGAAATTGCTCAAAGGACTGAAACTTGCTGTCAAGGCGTCACTTCTTGTGCTTCTGGCCTTCATCGTGATGTTGGTCATCTTCTCCATATTGTCATCCACCATCTTCGGCAACATCGCCCCGGAATATTTCGGCAACCCTGCCATCAGCCTGTATAGCATCTTCCGCTTGTTCTCCATCGAGGGGTGGTATGAACTGCCCGACGCCATTGCCGCAAACAGCAGTCCTTCATTGGCGTTCTTTGCCCGCTGCTATTTTTCCATTCTCATGTTCCTCGGGGGCATCATCGGCATGTCGCTCATCAACTCCATCTTCGTTGATGCAATGGTGGAGGACAACAACGACGAGGTGCTGGAAAAGCTGAGCAAGATAGAAAAGCAACTTGATGAATTGAAAAAGAAGTGAGGTCTTCTCTAGCTGCGTAAGATCTTGTAAACATCGATTTTAGCGGATTACAAATCCTGATATTCAGTTCTGCCGGATTGCAAATCCGGCAGAACATTCTTGGTGTGACAAGAGGCATCATCGGTATGTCGCTCATCAGCTCCATCTTCGTTGACTCCTCACAGTGGCATGTTCGGCTTCATCACATCGTGGCATTTCACCACATTCGGCTTGGAGAGCATAAAAGGTGCTGTGGCGCGGATGTCCTCCACGCTGGCTCCGAAACCGATGGTGTATTTGCCTGAGGCGGTCTCCCAGGCCTGGGTGGCCTCGTTATAGGATGCCAGGTCGTAGAGCGAGAGTTTCATCGTGAGCGTCTCGCTCTGGTTGGGTTGGAGTTCACATGTCTTGGCAAAGGCCTTCAGTTCGCGAGCAGGCTTTTCAAGACCACCGGCGGGGGCGCTGACTATAGTTCCACCACCTCCTTGCCCGCTCTCTTGCCGGTATTGGTGACGGTGATGGAGGCTGTGAGACCGTCCTTCGTGGCCTTGACGACGGGCTTGCTGTAAGAGAAAGTCGTATAACTCAGGCCGAATCCGAAGGGATAAGACACAGGCTCTTGGGTCGTAGTGAAGTAACGGTAGCCCACGTTGACACCTTCAAGGTGCTTGGTGTAATCCTGGAACTCCACCTTGTTGTCACCTCCACGCCTGCGTGGAGCAGCCGGACGCACATTGGGGAAGCTGGCGCTGGATGGCAGGTCGACGAGGTTGTTGGGCCACGTCATCGTGAGCTTGCCCGAAGGATAAGCCTTGCCGGTAAGTACGTCGGCCACGGAGTAGCCGCCTTCCTGCCCTGGCTGCCATGCAAGGAGGATGGCATCGGGCATGGACTTCCATGAAGCCGTCTCGATGACATTGCCCATATTGAGCACCACCACGGGCTTGTTGGCCAAATGGAAAGCGTTGCAGACATCGGCGATGAGCTGGCGTTCCACATCGGTCAGCGTGAAGTCGCCATCCTCCTGACGGTCGGCACCTTCGCCGGCCTGCCTGCCGAGGGTGATGATGGCGAGGTCGGACTCCTGTGCCTGTAAGTTGATGATGGGACGGCTGACGGACATCTCCGGAAGGAGGGCCTTGCCCCAGAACCAACCGCCTCGTGCAGGAGCCGCAGCGGTGAGGCTCGCTTGGTAGTCCTTGTAACTCTGATAAACGTTGGCGAGTTTGGGGTTCACCTTCAAGCCTGCCTCGGTGAGACCCTGCATCATGTCGATGGTATAGGCTTTGTTCACATCGCCGGAACCTGTGCCACCGGCGATGAAGTCGTAGAATGTGACGCCGAAGACGGAGACGGTCTTGTTGTTGCCCATCGGCAGCGTCTGTCCCTCGTTCTTGAGGAGCACCATTCCCTCGGTGGCACAACGGCGTGTGACCTCGGCATGGGCTTTCAAGTCGGGCTTGTTGGAGTATTGATAGTCACGGAAGGCAGGGGTCTTGACGAGATATTCGAGGATGCGCTTCACACAGATGTCAAGGTCGGCCTCTGCCAATGCACCGCTCTTCACCTTGTCGATGATGTCTTTGATTTGAGAGTCGGCACCAGGCTCCATCAAGTCGTTGCCGTCCTGAATCTGGGCGGCGGTGTTGCGCAAACCTGTCCAGTCGGTCATGACGATGCCGTCGAAACCCCACTCATCACACAGGATGGTGGTGAGCAGTTCGCGGTTCTCTTGGGTGAAGGGGCCGTTGATGCGGTTATACGACGACATCACCGTCCAAGGGGCAGCCTCGCGTACGGCAATCTCGAAACCCTTCAGGTAGATTTCGCGGAGGGCGCGTTGCGACATCACCTCGTCGACACCCATCCTGTTGGTATCCTGGGAGTTGCCTGCGAAGTGCTTGATGGAGGTGCCTACGCCCTGGCTCTGGATGCCTCGCATTTTCCCGTTCCTTTTATCGATAGTTTTTGAAAGGAATCAACAACCTGTCCCCTTGATTCCTCTTGATTTGCAATCTTTTTAACACCTATGATGATTTTTTTCATCTATTTATCTTGAAAAATGAGAGTTATTTGAAAATAAAGATGTATCTTTACCGCTTGAAATGATTTTTTATATCTAATAACACCTTTTTAAATGAAAAATGTACCTGTAATCAAAGTCGGAATCGTCGCCGTAAGCCGCGACTGTTTCCCCGAGTCATTGGCTGTCAATCGTCGTAAAGCAGTGATTGCCAAGTATGTAGAGAAGTTTGGTGCAGCCGACATCTATGAGTGTCCCATCTGCATTGTCGAGAGCGAGATCCATGCTCAGCAGGCCCTTGAGGATGTGAAGAAAGCCGGATGCAACGCACTCTGTGTGTACCTGGGCAATTTCGGCCCGGAGATTTCGGAAACCATGATAGCCGACTGGTTCCAAGGCCCGACCATGTTCTGTGCTGCTGCCGAGGAGACACAGGAGGACTTGATCGACGGTCGTGGCGATGCCTACTGCGGCATGCTCAATGCCAGCCAAGCTCTCTCCTTGCGCAAGACCCGCGCCTACATCCCCGAGGAGCCTGTGGGTGATGCTGCCGAGTGTGCAGAGATGATACATGAGTTCGTGCCCATCGCACGCGCCATCGTTGGTCTGCAGAACCTGAAAATCATCAGCTTCGGTCCGCGTCCCAACAACTTCCTCGCTTGCAACGCACCCATCCGAGCCCTTTACGACCTCGACGTGGAAATCGAGGAGAACTCAGAACTCGACTTGCTCGAGGCTTTCCAGAAACATGAGGGCGACCCACGCATCGACGATGTGGTGAAGGACATGGCTGCAGAATTGGGCACAGGCAACAGGATTCCTTCCGTACTTCCGAAACTTGCCCAGTATGAACTGACTCTGCTGGATTGGATCGAGGGTCACAAGGGCTCACGCCAGTTCGTGGCAATGGCCAACAAGTGCTGGCCCGCATTCCAGACCATGTTCGGTTTCGTTCCTTGCTATGTGAACAGCCGTCTTACCGGTCGTGGCATCCCCGTGGCCTGCGAGGTCGACATCTATGGCGCTCTCTCGGAGTTCATCGGCACTTGCATCACCCAGGATGCCGTCACACTGCTCGACATCAACAACTCCGTTCCCAAGGACATGTACGAGGAGAGCATCAAGGGCAAGAAGTTTGAGTGCGACAGCTATACCGACAAGGAGATTTTCATGGGATTCCACTGTGGCAACACCGCTTCCTCCAAGGTTTGCAACTGCCAGATGTGCTTCCAGCGCATCATGGCACGCGCCCTGCCGGTAGAAGTGACCAACGGAACGCTGGAGGGAGACTTGAAACCTGGCAAGGCCACCGTCTACCGCCTGCAGTCAACTGCCGACACCAAGCTTCGTGCATACATCGCACAAGGCGAAATCCTGCCGGTTGCCACACGCTCGTTTGGTTCCATCGGTATCTTCGGCATCAAGAACATGAGCCGCTTCTATCGCCACGTACTTATCGAGAAGCACTATCCCCACCACGCTGCCGTGATGTTCGAGCACGCAGGAAAATATCTCTGGGAGGTGCTGAAGTACATGGGCATCTCCGTCGAGGAAATAGATTACAACTTCCCCAAGGGCGACTATTACCCCACTGAGAATCCTTTCGTCTAAAAACGGAAGCGTTTCAAGCATGACTGAAAAGACATCACCTGGGTGCGGGCAACATTGCCATCACACCCAGGTGACAGTCTTATCAATAGCATATCAACATCTCCGTGCAAATGTGTAGCTTGCACGGAGATGTCTCATTATTATCTTATTGAGCTTGACAACAACCGTCCTTGCTCTTCACTCAGCCCGATTGGCACAAGGCATTTTGTTGAATTTTATGACACACACATCGATAGAAAAGCAACAAGGTTCAAGGTTTGACCTATCCCATAGTCCACATCAACGTGGCCAGGGGCCACCACCCTCTCCTATCACTCGTTCTGTCTGCAATTTCGTGCTCTTGCCCACCTGGGCATACTCCTTGAACACTTTGTTGCGCTTGATCCGTTTGTTGTGGCACACCGGCACGCATGTGCTGTCGATGAAGCTTATGCCTGTGCACTCGCCGA